>UMLE01004473.1_pt1 | contig 85669 bp, 69 predicted proteins | sample 1966461 | NCBI WGS metagenome assembly UMLE01 (sample SAMEA4836196, study PRJEB28245) | human gut metagenome | biome: gut microbiome; material: fecal sample | place: Denmark | collected 2008 | reverse complement strand
AGATTGAAACAAAAGACCCTTGCTGGCGAGGCGACTTCCAGGGCGTCATCGACAAGCTCGACTACATCAAGGCGCTTGGTTTCACAGCCATCTGGATCACTCCTGTCGTACAGAACGCATCCGGTTATGACTACCACGGCTATCATGCCATGGATTTCCAGCATGTAGACTGCCGCTATCAGAGCAGTGATGGTAAGAGCGGTGACGTGATGTTCCAGGAACTCATCGACAAGGCTCACGCCAAGGGTATCAAGATCATTCTTGACATAGTGCTCAACCACACCGGTAACTTCGGTGAGGAGAAGCTCTGCAAGCTGTTCGATCGTGATACACAACTTCGCAACCAAGCTTACATCGATGCTTGTATGACCCCTACAGAAACTTTGGGTAGTGACTACCTGACCATCCTTCCAAAAGATCAATACCATCGTCGTCTTACCATGATGAAGAATATGGACGGTCAGAACCGTGATATTCACAACTACTGGCACCATTACGGTCAGTTCGGTTGGGATGATCCATCCCGTTGGTGGGGTCAGATTGCTGGTGACTGTGTTGACCTCAATACAGAGAACGACGAGGTAGCTAAGTATCTCGTAGATTGCTATGGTCAGTTCATCAAGATGGGTGTGGATGGTTTCCGTATCGATACCTCCGGTCACATCTCACGACTCACTTTCAACCATCAGTTCGTTCCACAGTTTGCTGCCCTCGGTAAGCAGTACGAGAATAAGCGATTGAACAAGGCTCCTTTCTTTATGTATGGTGAGGTTTGTACCCGTGGTCACGAAGCAACCTATAGAGGTCAGGCCAATCTTTCTTGCTACTTCTATACATGGAAGTCTGATGAGTCTTTGATGAACCAGTGGGATGGAAGCCAAAGCTTCTGGGACAGTCAGGTATTGCCAGAGGGTTCTGGACCTATCGGTCCTCAGGCACTCTGCGGTAAGGAAACATTTGGTGACAAGAAGAGCGAAAATGCTAAGATGATCAATGGTGCATGGCATGAGCCAGACTATTCTGAGGCAAGTGGTTTTAATGTCATCGACTTCCCAATGCACTATAGCTACAATACAGCTAAAGATGCATTCCGTCTTTCAGCGGAAGACGAACTCTATAATGACGCTACATACAATGTAGTATATATTGACAGCCATGACTACAGTCCAGGCCCTAACGATCTCAACCGTTTCGGTGGTACAGATGCTCAGTGGGCTGAGAACCTCTCTCTCTTGTTTACCTTCCGTGGTATTCCATGTATCTACTATGGTTCTGAGGTTGGTTTCCGTCGTGGTGTAAGAATCGACCCAGGTCCTAACGGTCCTCTTTCTGAAACTGGTCGTGCTTACTTCGGTGGTTATATCACAGGTGATGTAACAGCAACAGACTTCGGTGAGTATAAGGCTACAGGTAACGTAGCTGCTTCTTTGAATCACGATGTAGCTCAGCACCTCATCCGTTTGAACAAGATTCGTCAGGCTGTTCCTGCTCTCCGTAAGGGTCAGTGGACAACAGATGGTTGTAAGGCAACAGGTAAGAATGGTATCGCTTTCAAGCGTGCTACTAAGGATTGCTATGCGCTCGTAGCCCTCAATGGTGGTGCTACCTTCACAGATTGCCCAGCTGGTACTTATACCGACGTGGTAACTGGTAAGACATATACAGGTTCTACTATTGAAGTAGAAGCTCCATCTACTCAGGGTCAGCTCCGTGTTCTCGTAAAGGACTGGAAGGATGGCAAGATCGGTGAGGATGGTGCTTTCATCTACGATACTACAGCTAAGTCTCTGGACGGTCAGGCTTATGATGGTAATGAAGAGGCTGGTACAATTTGGAACGAGCAGGGCCCTATTCAGCCAGCAAGCGTTTTATTCTCACAGGCAGGTGGATCATTCCGTACTGAGACTATTAACCTGACAGTTACTCTCTCTGAAGACGCTAAGTCTGGTTGGTATCAGATACAAGGTCAGGATAAGGTGAACTTGACTCCTGGTGTGAGTGAGAACCTTACCATAGGCGAAGGTATGAACTTTGGCGACACCAAGACTATTGAGTGGAGCGCAGAGGCCCAGGACGGTAAAGTAAAGAGCGGTAGCTTGACCTTCAAGAAGGTGGACCCTAATGCTACTATCATGGTTTACGTACAGGCAGAAAATGCTCCTTTTATCTATGCTTGGTCAAAAGGTTCTTCTGTTAAGAAATTGACAGGCGATTGGCCTGGTACAAAGATGACAGAGTCTGAAGAAATCAATGGCGAAAAGTACTGGACTTACGCTTTTGATGGCGTAGATAACTTCAATGTCATCTTGAATAATAATAGCGGTGCACAGTCTGGTGAAATCTCTGGTATCACAGGTGATATCTACCTGAAGTATGACGGCGGTGCAAATGCTCAGAAGATTGACGCTCCTGTCAATACTGCAGCCAAGGTTACTTTCAGCCCTAACGGTGGTGACTTCGAGAAGACTGTCACTGTAACAGCCACATTGAGCAACAATGCCAAGAGCGGTTGGTACAAGATCGGTAATGGTGAGCAGGTGGCTCTTACCCCTGGTAAGGCTGCTACATTCACACTCGGTGCTGACATGATGGAAGGCGAGAGCAAGACTGTAACTTGGAGTGCAACCAATGCAGATAACGAAACCAAGACTGGTTCTGCAACCTTCAACAAGATGAAAGAGGTAGTTATTCCTACTCCAACAGGTATCTTCGCTTACTTCCTCGCTCCTTCAGACTGGAGTCAGGTAGATTGCTGGGTTTGGAATGATACAGACAACTTTACCGGTGGTAACTGGCCAGGTGTAAGCTGTACCAAGACTAACATGAAGAAGAATGGTTTGGATGTTTGGATGTGGAAGTATGATGGCGATTTGACAACTGCTCCTACTATGATCATCTTCAACAACGGCAGTGGGCAGCAGACAAAGGACTTGAAATTCGAAAACGGTGCAGTTTATAACCTTGCCGGTAAGACCAATGAGTCTGTCTCAACAGGCATCAACCAGGTAGGTAGCAAGAAGGCTCCTGCTAAGTTGAAGATTTACTCTATCAACGGTCAGAAGGTTGCCGAAGTGAACAATGTTTCTGATGCAGAATACGTTCTGGCTCCAGGTATGTACATCTGCAATGGCAAGAAGTTTGTTATCAAGTAGCCAATGGTTAGCCGCCATTACTTTTAGAAACATTTAGTTTATCATATTTCATTTATTTTAGGTTTAAGTACTCCTAAATGACTTGAAAAGAGCAATTTTTCAGTCATTTAGGAGTCTTTTTTGTATATATAAGTAGAAAATATATTAAAGATTTTGGGTAAAACCTTTTTTTTTTGTAACTTTGCGCCCAAAAGTAAAAACATTATAAAAATATAAGATAATATGGCTAAGAAATTTGCCGAGCACAACGGTCTGAATTTGACTCAGACAAACAATGACGTACTAGCAGCGTGGGAGAAAAATGATATCTTCCACAAGTCTATCGACGAGCGTGAAGGCTGCCCTCAGTTTATCTTCTTCGAGGGACCTCCATCAGCTAATGGCCACCCGGGTATTCACCACGTGTTGGCACGTAGTATCAAGGATACATTCAACAGATACAAGACCATGAAGGGTTTCCAGGTTCACCGCAAGGCGGGATGGGATACCCACGGACTCCCTGTTGAACTCGGTGTCGAGAAGGAACTCGGCATCACCAAGAAGGATATCGACAACAAGGCTTCAGAGAAGTATATCTCTACTGAGGATTACAACCACAAGTGTCGCGAGAACGTGATGAAGTTCACCGCTGAGTGGCGCGAGTTGACCGAGAAGATGGGTTACTTCGTAGATCTCGATCATCCTTATATCACTTACGATAACAAGTACATCGAGACTCTCTGGTGGCTCCTCAAGCAGCTCTACAACAAGGGGTTGCTCTACAAGGGTTACACCATCCAGCCATACTCTCCAGGTGCAGGTACAGGCTTGAGCTCTCACGAGTTGAACCAGCCTGGCTGCTATCGCGATGTTAAGGACCTCACCACCACAGCCCAGTTCCTCATCAAGGATCCTAAGACTGAGTGGACCAAGTGGGGCAAGCCATACTTCATCGCATGGACCACTACACCTTGGACTCTACCATCAAACGTGGCTCTCTGTGTGGGTCCTAAGATTGACTATGTAGCCATCGAGACCTACAACCTCTACAATGGCGAGCCTATGACACTCGTGATGGCTGAGGCTTTGGTAGGTTCATATCTGAAGGCAGACCAGGAGTGCAAGGAGGGCGATCTCCTTCCATTCGACAAGGAGAAGAAGCAGTGCCCATGGCGCATTATCGACCACATGAAGGGTACCGACCTCGAAGGCATGCACTACGAGCAGCTCCTGCCATGGGTAAAGCCATGCGAGAAGGTTGATCTCTTCGCACCGGCTTTCGTAACAGAATATGCTGCTGCTCATCCTGAGAAGGTATTCGCTTCTGAGGATGGTCGCGATCAGTTCGTCGAGATGGATAGCGAGGCTTTCCGCGTAATCCTCGGTGACTACGTTACTACCGATGATGGTACAGGTATCGTTCACATCGCACCTACATTCGGTGCCGATGATGCCAAGGTGGCTAAGGATGCCAACATCCCAGCTCTCTACCTTATTAATAAGAAGGGCGAGACCCGCCCAATGGTTGACCTCCAGGGTAAGTTCTATCTCATCGAAGACCTCGATGCCAACTTCGTGAACGCTTGTGTCAACAAGGAGGCATACGCTCATCACGCAGGCGACTACGTGAAGAATGCCTACGACCCACAGTTTAATGTGGATGGTGTCTGGGACAAGAAGGCTTCTGAGAAGGCTGAAGACCTGAACATCGTACTCTGCTACGAGTTGAAGCAGGAGGGCAAGGCTTTCAAGAGCGAGAAGCACGTGCACAACTATCCTCACTGCTGGCGTACCGACAAGCCTATCCTCTATTATCCATTGGATAGCTGGTTTATCAAGGATACAGCCCGCAAGGAGCGCATGGTAGAACTCAACAAGACCATCAACTGGCAGCCTGAGAGCACCGGTACAGGCCGTTTCGGCAACTGGCTCGAGAACCTGAACGACTGGAACCTTTCACGTTCCCGCTTTTGGGGTACTCCATTGCCAATCTGGCGTGATGAGAACCGTGGCGAGAAGTGCATCGGCAGTCTTGAGGAACTCTATGCTGAAATCGAGAAGTCTGTGGCTGCCGGTATCATGCAGAGCAACCCATTGAAGGAGAATGGTTTCGTTCCTGGCGACTACAGCCAGGAGAACTATGATAAGATTGACCTCCACCGTCCATACGTTGACAAGATTGTATTGGTTAACGAGGAGGGCAAGCCAATGTATCGTGAGAGCGACCTCATCGACGTTTGGTTCGATTCAGGTTCAATGCCTTACGCCCAGCTCCACTACCCATTCGAGGGTGAGATGGCCCGTGGCACAGAGGCAGACCGCGATGCACTCATCCACAGCACCTACGAGGGATATGCTATTCCTCCTAAGTTCTATCCAGCCGACTTCATCAACGAGGGCGTGGATCAGACCCGTGGATGGTTCTTCACCCTGCACGCCATCGCTACCATGGTATTCGATAGCGTAGCCTTCAAGAACGTAATCTCTTCTGGTCTCGTTCTCGATGCCAAGGGTAACAAGATGAGTAAGCACGTGGGTAACGTGACTAACCCATTCGAGATGATTGACAAGTATGGTGCTGACCCTGTTCGTTTCTATATGATGACCAACAGCGAGCCTTGGGACAACCTCAAGTTCGACCCTAATGGTGTGGACGAGACCCGTCGTAAGTTCTTCGGTACCTTATATAATACCTACAGCTTCTTCGCCCTCTATGCTAATGTAGATGGTTTCGATGCTGAGGCTGCTCAGGTGCCATTCGAGAAGCGCCCAGAGATTGACCGCTGGATTCTCTCTTCACTCAATACCCTCATCAAGGGCGTTGACAGAGAGTTGGCTGGCTATGATCCAACCCGCGCAGGCCGTCTCATCGATGCTTTCGTCAACGATGACCTCTCTAACTGGTACGTTCGTCTGAACCGTAAACGTTTCTGGGGTAAGGAGATGAGTGAGGATAAGTTGAGTGCTTACCAGACTCTCTATACCTGTTTGATGACAGTGGCTAAGCTCTTGGCTCCATTCGCTCCATTCTATGCAGACGAGTTGTATCACGACTTGGGCGGCGAGTTGGAGAGCGTACATCTCGATAAGTTCCCTGTAGCTGATGAGGCTGCTATCGATGCCGACCTGGAGGAGCGTATGGCCATCGCCCAGAAGATTACTTCTATGGTATTGGCATTGCGCCGCAAGGTGAACATCAAGGTGCGTCAGCCACTCCAGCAGATCATGATTCCTGCCGTAGATGATGTACAGAAGGCACACATCGAGGCAGTAGCCGGACTGTTGAAGAACGAGGTGAATGTGAAGGAGGTTAACTTCATTGAGGGCCAGGGTATTCTCGTAAAGAAGGTGAAGTGTAACTTTAGAGTGATGGGTAAGAAGTTCGGCAAGCTGATGAAGGGTGTTGCTGCCCAGATGTCAGCACTCGATCAGGACCAGATTGCAGCCTTCGAGAAGGCAGGCAACATCACATTGAATATCGACGGACAGGAAGCCGTGGTAGAGGTAGCCGACGTGGAGATTATCTCTGAGGATATTCCAGGATGGCTCGTATCTAACGAGGGCAATCTGACCGTAGCGCTTGAAGTAGAGTTGACCCCAGAATTGAAGAAGGAGGGTATGGCTCGTGAGTTGATCAACCGTATCCAGAACCTCCGCAAGGAGACAGGTCTGGAGATTACCGACCGCATCAACGTAACTGTGGCTCCTAATGAGGAGACTGACGCAGCCATCAAGGCATTCGCCGACTACATCAAGGGTCAGGTATTGGCAGACAGCATCGAAATCGGCGACAACGCAGGTGTTGAGACCGAGTTTGATGACTTTAAGTTGAACATTCTCGTAGAGAAGAATTAAATAGTTAGGAGTTAGGAGTTAGAAGTTAGGAGCATTTCCAAACTGCTTGCTTCTAACTTTCTAGCCCTTATTTCCTAAAAACATTAACAAATAACATAATAGATAACATCTATGGCTAACGAAAAACTACGTTATAGCGATCAGGAGCTCGAGGAGTTCCGCGCTATCATTGATGAGAAATTGAAGGTGGCAAAGCAAACTTATCATGATTGTATGGCTCAGCTGAACCACTCAGACAGTAATGATGTGGTAGATACATCACCAACCTACAAGGCTCTTGAAGAGGGTAGTGAAGCACAAAGCAAGGAAGAAATCATCCAGATGGCTCAGCGTCAGCAGAAGTTCATCAAGGGATTGGAAGCAGCTTTGGTTCGTATCCAGAACAAGACCTATGGTATTGACCGCGAAACAGGTGAGTTGATTCCTAAGGAGCGTTTGCGTGCTGTACCTCATGCCACTTTGAGTGTAGCTTCTAAGGAGGCTAGAAAGAAGTAATAAATGGAGAAAACAAGTAAAATTAAATACGGATGGCTCGTCACGGCAATGGTGGTTGTGCTTCTTGTTATCGATCAGATTATCAAGGTGTACATCAAGACCCATTTTTGCCTTGGCGAGTCTGTTCGTGTTACTGATTGGTTTTATATCGAATTTGTTGAGAACAACGGAATGGCTTGGGGTATGTCGTTTATCGGCAAGTTCTGGCTAAGTCTGTTGCGCCTGGTAGCCATCTGTGCGTTGAGCATTTATCTGCATCGCATCATTAAGCGTGGTACCTATCGCTTGTTATACATCATTTTGGTGGCGCTGGTTCTGACGGGTGCAATCGGCAATATGATTGATTCCATCTTCTACGGACTTATCTTCACCGGTGCCTCACCTTATTATGTATCTTATCTTGTGCCTTTCGGCGAGGGGTATGCACCCGTGCTCATGGGCAAGGTGGTTGATATGTTCCGCTTTCCGTTCTTCACCTATACCTGGCCTGAATGGTTCCCTTTCTGGGGTGGACAGCATGGTACATTCTTCGATCCTGTATTCAATTTTGCAGATTCCTGTGTATCAGTCGGCATCATTTCTCTCTTGCTTTTCTGTAGAAAAGAACTGGAAGCTCTCGGAGGTGGTGATAAGGAGAAGAAGGTTAAAGATTCTTCTTTTATTGAAACTGCTGAAGAAAAGATAAAGTCTCAATCTCAAGAAAATAAGGAGGACAAGTAATCATGAAGAAAGCTTTTCTTTATCTCTGTTGGATAGTAACCTTTTGTGCAGCCTTCGCTTCTTGCAAGCCTTCGCTGCCAAAAGATGTGCTCTCTAAAGGAAAGATGACGGATATTCTCTTCGATTATCACATCGCTCTTGCTATGGCGCAGAGCGAAGACGGTGGTAGTGAGAAGAATAGTCTGGCTTATCGCGAGGCTGTACTGAAGAAACATGATGTCACCTCGGCAGACTTCGACAGTTCGATGGTTTATTATATGCGCCATACTGAATTGCTGCATGATGTGTATAAGGATTTGGCTGAAAGATTGGATAAAGAGGTGGTTGCATTGGGTGGAAACAGTGCAGGAAATAGTGATTTTGACAATCTTACTGCTGTTGGCGATACTGCCAATATCTGGAAGGATGCTACTTCGATGGTATTCTCGCCTGATGAGGGCTTCAACAGTCGCAGTTTTAAAATTGAAGCTGATACTGCTTTCCATAAGGGTGACCGGTTCCGTCTTGATTTCGAATCGCAGTTTATCTTCCAGGATGGTATGCGTGATGGTATCGCTTTGCTGGCTGTTCAGTTCAAGAACGATAGTGTGGCACAGACTGTAATTCATATTCAGAGTGCTCAGCACTATAGTGTAGAACTCGCTGATAATGATAGCCTTGGAATTAAATGCATAAAGGGGTACTTTATGTTGAATGAGGGTGGCTTCAGTTCTGATGCCGGTTCTTTGACGACTCTTAAACTGATGTTTGTCAATAAGATTCGTCTCATCCGTATGCATCCTAAAAAGGTAGCACCGGTTTCTTCTTCTGCAGCATCTTCTGATTCGGCAAAAGTAGATACTGCTCGTAAGACCCGTATACCAGGTCCGAGTGTTCCGGCACGTCCGGATGGAGCTTTGGCGCCTCCGACCAGTGCACCGGTTCCTATGCCTGATAAACCTATTCAGATGACGAGTAATTAGTCTGGATGTTTAAGATATGGCTGAAATGAGGAGATGCGGAGCCCATCAGGTGATATTGCCGGATGGCTCGATATTGCAGCAGGCTGTGGTAGAAATACAAGAGGGCAGGGTGGTGAACTACTTTGAGTTTCGCGAGGAGTTGCCGATGACCGAATGGTTAGGTGGCGAAATCCGGGTGGAACGCGATGAGGAAGGCATCCTCCGTGCCCTGTGGAACGGAAAAGTAATCAATAAACATTAAACATAAACATTAATAATATGTTAAGCGTAGATCAATTAGAAGACAAGTTGATAGACTTGGCATTTGCTGAGGATATCGGTGATGGCGACCACACAACTTTGTGTTGTATCCCAGAAGACGCCATGGGTAAGAGCCACTTGCTTATCAAGGAAGATGGTGTGTTGGCAGGTGTTGAAATGGCAAAGAAGGTATTTGCCCGTTTCGATCCTACCATGAAGGTAGAAGTGTTGCTTCAGGATGGAACCCATGTTAAGAAGGGTGACATTGCAATGATTGTAGAGGGTAAGACCCGTTCTTTGCTCCAGACAGAGCGTTTGATGCTCAATATCATGCAGCGTATGAGTGGCATTGCTACCATGACTGCTAAGTATGTAAAGCGCCTGGAAGGTACAAAGACTCATATCCTTGATACCCGTAAGACAACTCCAGGTCTCCGTATGTTGGAGAAGCAGGCAGTGAAGATTGGTGGTGGTATGAACCATCGCATTGGTCTTTTTGATATGATTCTCTTGAAAGATAACCATATCGATTTCGCCGGTGGCATCGACAATGCTATCGATCGTTGCCATGCTTATCTGAAGGAGAAGGGCCTCGATCTGAAGATTGAAATCGAGGTTCGCAGTTTCGATGAACTTGACCAGGTATTGAAGCATGGTGGTGTAAATCGTATCATGCTCGATAACTTCTCTGTGCCTGATACTAAGAAGGCAGTAGACATCATCGCAGGTAAGTATGAGACTGAGTCTTCTGGCGGTATCACTTACGATACCATCCGCGATTATGCAGAGCAGGGAGTTGATTTCATCTCAGTTGGTGCCTTGACACATAGTGTGAAGGGCTTGGATATGAGTTTCAAGGCTTGCGAATAAGTGAAGAATGAAGAGGGAAGAGAGAAGAATTAAAATGCTCTTCTCTTTGTTCTTCTGAAATAATTTTGTGGAGTTAGGAGACTTTTCTAACTCCACATTCTATTTAGGTGTATATTAATAAAGGTATATTTTATGAATAAGATTTTCGCTTCAGCCATAATGGTTGTAGCTATGTTGGGCAGTGTCTCTGAGGCTGAGGCATGTACCAACTTTATAGTAGGAAAAAAAGCATCGGTTGATGGATCTGTGATGTGTTCATATAGTGCCGATGACTATGGTATGTTCCAAAATCTCTGTCATTTTCCTGCCGGTAAGCATGCTAAGGGCGAGATGCGTAAGATTTACGATTGGGATACCAATAAATATCATGGTGAGATTCCGGAGGCTGCTGAGACTTATAATGTGATTGGCAATATCAATGAATGGCAGGTCACCATCGGTGAAACTACTTATGGTGGACGTGAGGAGATGGCTGATTCTACAGGTATCATGGACTATGGTTCACTCATCTATGTTGCCCTGCAGCGTAGTAAGACTGCCCGTGAGGCTATCAAAGTGATGACAACCATCGCCAATACTTACGGCTATAATTCAGAAGGCGAGACCTTTACCATCTGTGATCCGAACGAAGCTTGGATTATGGAGATGATGGGCAAGGGACCAGGCTCTAAGGGCGTGGTTTGGGTAGCTCTCCGTATTCCTGATAATGCTATTTGTGCACATGCTAACCAGAGTCGCATCGGCAAGTTCAATATGAAGGATAAGAAAAACGTGATGTATGCCAAGGATGTCGTTTCTTTTGCTCGCAGTAAGGGATGGTATCAGGGCAAGGATGCTGATTTCTCATGGAAAATGGCATATGCTAAGCCTGATTTCTCAGGACGTCGTTTCTGCGATGCTCGTGCTTGGGCTCTCTTGAATCATTTCTATGATATGAGTCCTTATCTTGATTGGGCTTTGGGCAAGGATCCTAATGCGAAGGATATGCCTCTCTGGGTGGTTCCAAACAAGAAGGTGAGTGTTGCTGATGTTGAGGCTTGCATGCGTGACCATTATGAGGGTACACCTCTTTCTGTTGCTGATGGCACTGATATCGGAGGTGGTATCTGGCAGATGCCTTACAGACCAACTCCATTGATGTTTAAGGTGGATGGAAAGCAGTGCTTCAACGAACGTCCGGTCAGCACCCAGCAGACTGGTTTTGTTTTTGTTAGCCAGATGCGTTCATGGATGCCTAGAGAGATTGGCGGTGTTCTTTGGTTTGGTAATGATGATGCCAATATGGTAGCGTTCACACCAATCTACTGTTCTTCTACAGTTCGTCCTGAGTGTTATAACACACCGGGAGCAGATGCAGTGAATTTCAGTTTCAAGAATGCTTACTGGGTGTGCAATATGACCAGCAATATGGTTTATCCTCGTTACAGCCAGATGTTCCCAACCTTGAAGGAGGTTCGTGACAGTCTGGATAACAGCTATTTTGCTGCACAGCCAGGTGTTGAGGCTAAAGCTCAGGAACTGTATGCACAGAATCCACAGGCTGCAGTCAAGTATCTCAATGATTATGGTATTGAGAAGGCACAGCAGATGTTGGCGCGTTGGCAACAGCTCTTCCAGTTTATGGTAGTGAAGTATAATGACATGATTATCAAGTCAACCAAAAAAGATGGCAGTTTCGAGAAAACTCCTGATGGATTAGGTGCAACTCCAGTTCGTCCTGGGTATCCTGAGAAATATGCCAAGGAACTTATTAAGCAAACAGGAGATAAGTTCCTGGTTCCTGAAACAAAGTAACAATATTTATCATCACATAAAGAAAGCCGATTCAAGTATATTACTATACAAGAATCGGCTTTCCTGTTTTCTAGACTAACAATACTAAATAATCGTATTATAATTTTTTTAGTTACGTCTTTTAAAATCTATTACTTGAAGTATCTCTTGTAGAGACCTGCAAAACCTGCACAGTGGCGGGCTTCATCCTTAGCCATCTCATGAACGGTATCGTGGATAGCATCTGAACCCTGCTCCTTAGCAAGCTTGGCAATGCGGAACTTATCCTCACAAGCACCCTTCTCTGCTGCAATACGAGCCTCGAGATTGCTCTTGGTATCACCCAAAACCTCACCGAGAAGTTCTGCAAAACGAGAAGCGTGATCAGCCTCCTCATAGGCATAACGTTTGTAAGCCTCTGCAATTTCAGGATAGCCTTCACGATCTGCCTGGCGTGCCATAGCAAGATACATACCTACCTCGCCACACTCACCATTGAAATGGTCCTTCAAACCCTTGATAACGTCTTCATTAACGCCATCCTTATATGCCTGACCGAGAACGTGAACGGTAGCAAATGTCATATCGTCATCTACTGCATCTTCCATCTCTTTGAACTTGCTGGCTGGAGCCTTGCAGATAGGGCACTTCTCAGGTGCTTCTGTACCTTCGTAAATGTAACCGCAAACGGTGCAAATAAACTTTTTCTTCATAATGTTTTTGTTTTAAATATTGTTGTATAATTATTGTCTTTTGAATTAGTGAACAGTCTCTGTGAGAGGTGACTTTACGCCTTTTTTAGCGCATTCTGCACAGATTCCTCTGTAGTAGAGCTGTTCTTCCAATACGATGTTTCCTTCAATTTCCTTTCCTGGTTCCACTTTTGGAGCTGGTTCGCCGAAAAAGTCAATTACCTTGCCACAATTTCTGCAATAGAAATGAACGTGGCTTTTAATATTTCCATCATAACATACGCGATGTTCATCGATTGTAATCATCTGAGCCGCATTATGCTCACTCAACATTCTGAGTGTGTTGTAAACGGTTGTCTTGCTCAATGTTGGGATACTCTCGGCTAATCCTTTGTACACATCCTCGATAGTTGGATGAATGGGATGCTTGATGAGCCAATCCATAATGGCAATACGCTGGAGTGATGGTCGGATACCTTTCTCCACGAGTCTTTGATAGGCTTCTGTCTGCTTCATAATTACTTGTTTTTATAATTTGATGATGCAAAGATAAGCAATTCTTTTGTATCTGCCAAATATTTTTGCAAATATTCCAAAGTATTTTTGAATATTTTACAATTGCATAGTTGTTTTAAGATTTGTTGTGCAAAAAGGGAGAGTCAATGATTCGCTTTTGGAAATTATTGATACAAAAACCCTTTTGGAAAAAGTAATTCCCCGTCACGCTACCGGAGTGTTGTGGCGGGGAATTTTATTTGAAAATAAACTTTATACGATATTTCAGGCGATTATCTCAGGTCGATGACTTCAGCACCTGGACATTCCTTGCTGTTGAAATTGAATGTGCTGTTAGAAACGCTCTTGGCTCTGAAGTTACTTACCGTGATGGTACTCCAGGTATTGCCCTGTCGCATCTTGACAACTGATGGAATATGTGTCTTTTTGTTGATGGTGATATACATTTCGGCTACAGAACGTTTCTGGTTATTGGCAACGAGATGTACTACATAGTTACTGCCTGCTGTCTTGAGCGTTGACTTATAACCAGTCTTATATATATTAATAAAGGTATAAGGGTTCATGGACATCTGCTGAGCCTGTGTAGGGTTGCTGACATTCACCTCGTTGGTTTTCTTTAGATAAGTCCACTGGGTCTTGCCGTTGAACCAGACGATGGCTTGCGGGGTACGGGCGTTAAACTTGTTGCCTTTGATGGCAATACTGCCGCTTGCTGATCCATACTTAGAACTGCTCATCTTGAAGTTGGCGCTAGCTCCACCTTTGTTGCCAATAACGGCAGCGGTCTTATCAAGTACCTGTTGCGCAGTCTGCGCCATGGCTCCGATGCTCATCATTGCAACGAAAGCCAATGCTAAAATCTTTTTCATTTTTATCTTTTCCTTTCTTTTAAAATTCTATGTTATATTATATCTTCTAAAATTTCATTCTCTATCATAAAGCCGTAAAAACGTCTTTTTTCCTTAGACGTTTTCACGGCTTCAGGGTTTAATAATTTAACCTTTTCCAATATTATCTTCTTTCATACCCTTAGTTCTTTACTAAAATTAAGAGTTTCGAAGTGCCATTAACAGATTATTAAGCTGGTTTTCATCCTGTATCAGTACCTCACGAGGCTTGCTGCCCTGTGCTGCACCTACGATGCCTGCAGCTTCCATCTGGTCCATCAGTCGTCCTGCACGGTTATAGCCGATACTGAACCGGCGCTGGATCATGCTGGTAGAACCCTGCTGCGAAAGAACAATCGCATGGGCTGCCTCTTCGAAGAACGGATCCAGTTCGCGGGCACTGATGCTGCCGCTTCCACCTGCGCTTCCTTCATCATTAGCTGGTTCTGGCAACTCCATAGGTTCGATAGGGCCAGGCTGTTCGCAGATATACTCGTTGATGCGCTCGATTTCAGGGGTATCAACAAAGGCGCACTGTACACGTACAGGTTCGTTGCCGCAGAGATAGAGCATATCACCACGGCCAATCAGCTGGTTGGCTCCTGTACGGTCAAGAATGGTCTTTGAGTCGATGGCAGATGTAACCTTAAAGGCGATACGGCCAGGGAAGTTAGCCTTGATATTACCCGTGATGATGCTGGTTGTAGGACGCTGGGTGGCAATAATCATGTGGATACCCACGGCACGTGCCAGCTGGGCGATACGGGCAATAGGAAGTTCTACTTCCTTGCCGGCTGTCATGATCAGATCACCGAACTCATCTATAATCACCACGATGTATGGCATATACTCATGTCCATCTGTCAACTTCAACTTGTGGTTGATATACTTCTGGTTGTATTCTTTGATGTTACGGGCTCCTGCCTTTTTGAGCAAGTCGTAACGGCTATCCATCAGTACACACAGACTGTTCAGGGTTCTAACCACCTTGGTTACATCGGTTATGATAGGTTCTTCCTCATCAGGAACCGCAGCCATAAACTTATTGGCAATACGGGAGTAGACGCTAAACTCCACCTTCTTAGGGTCGATGAGAACCAGTTTGAGTTCGTTTGGATGTTTCTTGTATAATAAAGAGGTGATGATGGCATTCAAACCTACAGATTTACCCTGTCCGGTAGCACCCGCAACAAGCAGGTGAGGAATCTTTGCCAAATCAACCATAAACACTTCGTTGGTAATGGTCTTACCCAAAGCGATAGGTAACTCCATCTTGGTTTCTTGGAATTTCTTTGAGTTTAAAGTACTTTCCATACTAACGATGTTCGCCTTTGCGTTAGGTACCTCAATACCGATGGTTCCCTTACCTGGGATAGGAGCGATGATACGGATGCCGAGAGCTGCCAGACTCAAGGCGATGTCATCTTCCAGATTCTTGATCTTAGAGATACGTACGCCTTCTGCAGGCTGGATTTCGTAGAGTGTGATGGTAGGACCAACCGTAGCACGGATGGTTTTGATCTGTACGCCAAAGTTGCCCAGCACCTCGATGATGCGGTTTTTGTTAGCACGCTGCTCTTCCTCATCGATGGATACGCCGTCATCCTCATACTTCTTCAGAAGGTTGAGTACCGGATATTTATATCTGGTGAACGGCTCCTTCGGATTGATCGGAGTATTCAGTACTTCTGCATTGCTCAAGGTGTTGCCTGTAGCCTTCTCGTCGGCTGTGGCTACAGAGATGTCCATACCTATATGCTCAGAAGCTGCAGCAGCCTCGGCAGCTTGCTTTTCCAATGCTTCCTTTTCAGCCCGTTTTGTACGGAGTTCGCGCTGACGTGCAATGAGTGACATATTCTCGTTCTGCGTGCCGTTGGCTATAGCGATGGTTTCATCTTTTTCTGTATCACCTTCTGTTCCTGTAACTTCCGGTCCGTCTGCCTCTGGCTCAACAGGCGTAGAAGGTGTGTCTGGGGTTGCGAAAGTCTGGTCCGGATCCAGATTCAGGTCGATGACTTTGGCAGGTTCTTCTTCCTTATATTCTTCTTTCTCATCCTCTGTGCCAGCACCATATGCTGCGCTGGCGTATACCTCGTCGATAGCTTCCGTATCTTTCCTGTTCTTTCCATGGTTAGTAATCTCAAATTTCACCTTATTTGATATATAACCGATAGGGTTGAGTGCTTTTCTGATTACCGTAATGGTTTCAGTGGTGAGATAGGTGAGGAATGCTACCGCCACGAAGAAAAGAATGGCAGTAAGTCCTGGAGGCCCCATGATGTTCTCCAGATTCTGCACGACAAAGAGTCCGTGCTTTCCGCCCGGATTGAATGTGAGGCTTGGCATGATAGGTGCGATGAACTTGGCAAAGGTTACCGACATCCATAGCATGACCACAATCATGCAGAAGAACCATTTCCACAGGTTCAGCTTGTAGGCATGCATCATCTGCAATCCCACCATGATGACAAAGAATGGGAGCATGAAGGCTGGAAATCCGAAATTGATGGCAATGAGCCAATAGGATACAATGGCTCCCCAGGATCCGCAGTAGTTCTGAAACAGTTTTTCCGTGTTGGTCCATTCGCCCGGCTTCAGATTTTCGAGCAAACTCTGGTCATTGGCTCCTGTGTTGAGAAAGGAGATCATAGCGATGATGATAACCACAGCAATGACTACCAAGGCTAATCCTATGAAAAAGTCGGTGATAGTATTGTTGAAAATATACTGTAAACCAATAGCTTCGCTAAAGGTTTTGGTCTTTTTTTCAGTTCTTTTTTTAGCCATTTTATATATTTTTGAATAATTTATCTGCAAAATTAGCGAAAATAATTGAGAAAACAATTCTTTTTCTCATCTTTTTTTTCTAATTTTGCAACTTGTAAAGAATAAAAAGCATAATGAAGATTATTTTCACTAGTTTCGACAAGGCGGCAATCACGAATTTGCCAAGAGCTTTGTTTCCTGGCAAAATCGTAGTCGTTGACAAGCCTGAAGATACAGAAGCGGCTGTTAATGACCTACTTAGCCATTATATACTGGGTGTGGATACAGAAACGCGCCCATCATTCAAGCGTGGTCAGGCTTACCATGTCTCGTTGTTGCAGGTGAGTACACATGATACTTGTTATCTCTTCCGCCTGCATCATACGGGCATGACTCCTGCCATCATTCGCTTGCTCGAAGATACCACCGTGCCAAAAGTAGGACTTTCCTGGCACGATGACTTGTTGCAGCTCCATAAGCGAGCTGCTTTTAAGGCTGGTTACTTTATCGAGTTGCAGGATGTTGCAAAGAACTTTGGTATCGCAGACATGAGTCTGCAGAAACTGTATGCTAACCTGTTTCACCAGAAAATCAGCAAGGCGCAACGGTTGAGTAATTGGGAGGCTAGCGATTTGAAGGATTCGCAGGCTCTCTATGCAGCTACAGATGCCTGGTGCTGCATTAATCTGTATGAGGAATTCAAGCGTTTGTCTGCTACAGGCGATTACGAGCTCGATGAACTCAGGGTATGATATAAGGTGGTAAGGAATAGAAATTGATAATCGTAAGAAACTTCATATATAAATATGTATAAAAGCGTATATTTAAAGAAAGGTAAGGAAGAATCGCTCAAGCGTTTTCATCCATGGATCTTCTCGGGTGCTATCCAGGCAATGGATGAGGGCATAGAGGAGGGCGACATTGTGAGAGTGTTTACCCGTAGTGGTGAATTCATTGCTATAGGTCATTATCAGATCGGTTCTATCGCTGTACGTGTTCTTTCTTTTAGAGATATTGAGATTGATGAGGAGTACTGGTGTGCCAGATTGGATTCGGCATATAAAATGAGACTCGCTTTGGGTATTGCCGGTAATTCATCCAATACTACTTATCGCTTGGTTCATGGTGAGGGTGATAACTTGCCGGGACTTGTTATCGACTGCTATGGTCCTACTGCTGTCATGCAGGCCCACAGTGTGGGTATGCATGTTTGCCGCATGGAGATAGCCAAAGCCTTGAAGAAGGTGATGGGCGAAGCACTGGAGAATATCTACTATAAGAGTGAGACAACCTTACCGTATAAGGCTGACCTCAGACAGGAAAATGGCTTTATACTGGGAGGTGATGCTGACGATGTTGCTGTAGAGAATGGACTGAAATTCCATATCGACTGGTTGCGTGGTCAGAAAACGGGTTTCTTCGTAGATCAGCGTGAGAACCGTTCGCTGCTCGAGCATTATGCCAAGGGTAAGAGCGTGCTCAACATGTTCTGCTATACCGGCGGTTTTTCTGTTTATGCGATGAGAGGCGAGGCTAAGGCTGTTCACTCCGTAGACAGCAGTGCCAAGGCGATAGAATTGACCAATGAGAATATTGCGCTCAATTTCCCTGGAGATGCACGCCATGAGGCTATCTGCGAAGATGCCTTCAAGTATCTTGATGAACATGACCAGCAGTATGATCTGATTGTTCTTGATCCTCCTGCTTTTGCCAAGCACCGTGCAGCTTTGCGCAATGCGTTGAAGGGCTATACCCGCCTGAACGTAAAGGGCTTGCAGCGTATTAAGAAGGGCGGCATCCTTTTTACCTTCAGTTGCTCTCAGGTGGTTACGAAGGATCAGTTCCGCAATGCTGTGTTTACTGCTGCAGCGCAGGCTGGAAGAAAGGTTCGCATCTTGCACCAGTTGCACCAGCCTGCCGACCATCCTATCAATATTTATCATCCGGAAGGTGAATATTTGAAGGGATTGGTTCTCTATGTAGAATAACAAATGATTAAAGGATAGATAATGAATAAGTTCAAAACGTTTACAGCCTTGATGCTCTTGCTGGCTATAGGATTTGCAGGATGTGGCAAGTCGGAAGCAGAACGTCATCGCTTGAGCAAGAAGGAAAAGGCTAGATTGGATAGCCTAGACCGTGCTGCGCTGAAGATAGCGGTGATGCCAACAATGGACTGCCTGCCAATCTTTCTGGCATGTGATGACAGTATCTTCCAGCAGCAAGGTGTAGACGTACATTTGCGTAGATATACTGCACAAATGGATTGTGATACTGCTATCGAGCGCAAGCGCGTAGAGGGAGCCGTGACCGATCTGATTCGTGCTCATCATATAGAGAAACGGGGTACTGCTTTGACGTACCCTATTTCTACCAATCTTTATTGGCAGTTTATCACCAATAAGCGTTCGCGTATATCCGAACTGAAACAACTGTCAGATAAGATGGTGGCAATGACCCGCTACTCTGCAACTGATTATCTGGCTACTTTAGCAATCGATAGCGGTAAGCCTAAATATGATGCTTATAAGGTTCAAATCAACGATTTGAACATCCGTCTGCGTATGTTGCTTAACAACGAGATGGATGCCATGTTGCTGCCAGAACCTCAAGCTACCAAAGCCCGACTTGAACAGCATGTAAAACTCTTTGACAGCAGAGATAAGAACTTGCAGTTAGGTGTTGTTGCTTTCCGCAAGAAAATACTTTCAGAGCCGCGCCGTAAAGACCAAGTTGCCAAATTTATCAAGGCGTATAATATTGCTGTTGATAGCATAAACAGTCGTGGGGTACAGCATTATGCAAGAATTATCACAAAATATACGGGTGCCGATGCTAAAACCATCAGTAATCTTCCAAAACTTAAATATGAACATGCTATGGAACCAAGACGTCGTGATCTGGCTGTAGCACAAAAATAAACGGCTTATGAAAAGAGAAGATTTTAGCTGGACAAAGTTTTCGCATGAAAATGTCACTACTATATCCAGAATTGAGGCTATTCGCAAGATAATTGACCAGGAAGTGGGGCTCGAATCGTGTCAGCCTGGAATTGCTGAAATTGAAAAAAGATATGATGATTTGTATCATGATTATATAGACGGCAAACTTAAACACCGAGAACTTTATAATCTTGCTCAAACTTTAGATCTTGATACTGATATGTTCTTTGGTAAAGTGCGTCACGAATGGATTTTGGCTAATGAGTCTACATTTGTTGCACTTCGCAAAAGAGCTCAGAATCTGACAAGTTTTGATGAGGTACAGGAAACCTTTGAGAAATTTGCTACAGATGAAGCTATGCTAAATTTGAGGGTAGACTTGTCTGAAGAACAGATAGACGAGGAAAGGCAAAAGATACAGGAGCAGCTGAATGCCTATCGCAATATGGTGTTTTCTTATATTCTGGTAACTGATGACTGGAATGATGATTTTGTCAAGAATATACTTGATATCATCGCTTCCGATTTGGTAGATCCATACACCATCAATATGCTCGTTTCGGCTGTTTCATTGTCATGCTCTGTATTCATGGATGCCCCTAGACTTGCAGTCTTGATGCGCTTAATCAAGTCTGACGACTGTACTTGCAGTGTTCGCCAGCGAGCTTTGGTGGGTTTCGTCTTCTCTGTAATAACCAATCCTAGTGACAGACAGAAATATTGGGATTCTGCTGCTGGCTTGATCATGGATGATGAATTTTTGGCAGCCTGTGTTGATCTCCAACGCCAGATGCGTCTATGTCTTACAAGTAAAAAGGATAGCAAGGAGATGATGCATTCCGTGGTGAAGACCATGTTCACTTCTTTTACTCAGGATTTGGCCGAAAAGATAGACCAAACGGGTGAATTGGGACTTAATTGCTTCTCTGCAGATGGGGAGAATCCTGATGATGCCCTTAAGGGAGCCTTCGACTATATGTTAAATTCAGAAGATATAGGAGTTGATGTCTATTATCATCAGTTTGCCAACCAGAAGAGCTTCGGTCATTTCCATTCACTCTATAATTGGTTTGTTCCTTTCTATGTCCGTAATTCTACGCTCAAGAATGTTCGGGCTACGATGAAACAGCATCGCAATTTCATCAACAATCTCTTGAGAGGCGCCTCTATGTGTGATACCGATCTGTATAGCATCATTCTTTCATTGAATAATACATCTAAGGAATTTATTGAATCATTGGATGTTACCCCGGAAAATATGGTGTCTGGTCCTGTTTTTTATGACGAAGAAGATGAGGAGGAAAAAGAGCAGAATACCGAAGAGCCAGTAGAGGATGAGACTGATTCTACAGAAGCAAAGGATTCTGAAAATGTCACACTGCTTGATTCGGTAATGGAACATGAAGAGAATCTCTCTGAAGAGGATAAGAAGAAACGTGCAATCAGGGTTCGTCATCGCTATGTGCAGGACCTCTACCGATTCTATACTCTCTCTCCAATGAGGAAGGCATTTGATAATCCTTTCGAAGTGCAGAAGGAAATTCCTTTCTTTACTACGGGACTGTTTGCTAAACCGGAATATGACAAGTATCGCCTGTCGCTGGCCCGTTTCTCTGCTAAAAGAGGTGACTATGCCTTTGTTAGCAAGATTTTGCGTAATCTGGAAAAATATACCGACGAAGAGCATATGATGCTTGCATTGGCATACAAATCGGAGGAAAAATATGATGAAGCGCTTGAACATCTCTATGTGATTAAGAATACAAGCCCAACTTATAAGGCTGCCACGGAGTTGAAATTAGAAATAGAAGAAGAGATAAAAGACCCGGCGGCTTTAATAACATTGAATTGCTTGATTAAAGAAGAATCAGATGAGAGTAAGCAGTTTAAGCTCAAGCTGAAAAAGACCGATCTCTTATTGAAACTCCATCATTATAAAGAGGCTTTGGAATGGGCTTTCCAGATGGATGAACAGTATCCTAAGGAAGAACAGGTTGAATGCAGACTGGCTTTCTCTTTGCTCTTTTCAGAATCGGAAGGCGATAAAAACATTGACCACGCAATGGCTTTAATAGAACCTTATCTGCAAAATAGTGATGATAATGAAATCAGGGATATATTGAATTCTGACATGACAGATATGGATAAGGATGAAAAGGAACGCATGTTCATGAAAATGTTATCTGCGATGGTGAGCAAAGTTTCCAAGCCACAAGACCACAGATGGGAGTCTATGAAATTTTTCTATTATGGACTCTGCGTTCTCGTGAAAAAGGGAGGAACTGCAGCTATCAGATTTTTGAATGAAGCATCTGGTCATGCAGCTTTTTCCCCTAAGGAAGATATAGATGCATTCGGCCTGCTCGATATGGGAAATTGGCTTGATGATCGTGGTATTGCGCCTATAGAATTGGAATTTATAACAAAAAAAGTTTTCGAGGAAAGGAAAAACAATAAAGATGGCGGAGAATAATAAAAATAAGAATAAGGTACAGATAGATCCAACCTACGCCCATTTGCAGCCGCAGGCTGTGAATGTGGAGCAGGCGGTACTGGGTGCCTTGATGATAGATTCTGATGCCTTTTCGGTGGTGTCGGAGTTGCTCAAGCCGGATACTTTTTATGACCCGCGTCATAAGAGAATATATCAGGCTATCCAGGTGATGAACATGGAGGAACGGCCTGTGGATATCATGACTCTTGCCGATCAGTTAGCCAAGACTGGCGAACTGGATAAGGTGGGAGGAGCACAATATCTCATGGATATTTCTGCAGGCATGGCTTCGGCTGCCCATGTAGAGTCGCATGCCCGTATCCTGGCGCAGAAATATATGCAGCGCCAGCTGATTCATTATGCCGGAGACATCGAGACGATGGCGTATGAAGAAGGAGTGGATGTGGATGAACTGATGCAGAAAGCTGAAGGTGAACTCTTCCAGCTTTCGCAGAACAATATGAAGCAGGATTATACACAGATTGATCCGGTTGTAAAGGAGGCCGTTGCCATCTTGCAGCGCGCTGCTCAGAACTCGGGTGGTCTTACCGGTATTCCAACGGGTTATCGTGGGTTGGATGATATGACATCAGGTTGGCAACCGTCCGACCTTGTGATTATCGCCGGTCGTCCTGCCATGGGTAAGACTTCCTTTGCATTGAGTATTGCCAAGAATGTGGCGGTAGATTATGATGTGCCTATCGGATTCTTCTCTCTGGAAATGAATAACGTTCAGTTGGTGAACCGACTCATCTCGAATGTTTGCGAGATTTCGGGTAAAAAAATACTGAACGGACAATTGGAACAGCCAGAATGGGAACGGTTGGATAAAAAACTGAGAAAACTGACAGGTGCACCTATTTATATTGATGATACGCCTGGCCTTTCTGTTTTCGAACTCCGTACCAAGGCGCGCCGACTGGTAAGGGAAAAGGGTGTTAAACTGTTGATGATTGACTATCTCCAGCTGATGAATGCCAATGGTATGAAGTTTGGCAGCCGTCAGGAGGAGGTATCTACCATCTCCCGTTCGCTCAAAGGTATTGCCAAAGAGCTGAATATTCCTGTGCTTGCTCTTTCGCAGCTCTCCCGTAATGTAGAGAACCGTGAGGGTTTGGAAGGAAAGCGACCTCAGTTGAGTGACCTCCGTGAATCCGGTGCCATCGAGCAGGATGCCGATATGGTGCTTTTCGTTCATCGCCCGGAATATTATCACATCTATCAGGATGAAAAGGGTAATGACCTTCATGGTATGGCACAGATTATCATTGCCAAGCACCGTAAGGGCTCTGTTGGAGATGTTCTCCTGAACTTCCGTGGAGAATTTACCCGATTCCAGGATCCGCAGGATGCTGCAGCAGCACCTGTCGAAGAAGGTGGTGAGATTGTAGGATCTAGGATGAATGGCGGAGGGCAGGATGGTAGTCCGCTACCACCGCCACCTGCAGAGAATCTGCCTTTCTAAGGTTAGAGTTTGTCAATTTTTTCACTCAAAAACTGGCTTTTTCGCCAAATTCTTGCACAGGATTAACGTTTTTGGGTAAAAAATCCATAAGATTATAGGAATTTGTTATCATTTCTATTAAAAAAGTTATAAATTGTTTGCTAGTATCAAATAAAAGTGTTACCTTTGCATGCGAATTTAAGAATATAACATAATAAAATAGATATGAGAACAACATTGTTGAACATTACAAGCATTATTATTCGACTTCGACTGCAGTTTGTGGGCGGAAGTGATAAGGTGTGCGTATAGTTCATCGCTTAAGATATTAAAAGCCTTTCTACACTTCCGTCTATGGAGTGGGGGAAGGCTTTTTACTTTATCTGATGCTTCTGCACGGATTGCTATATAAACGTAGTGCGTTCTGAATGTGTAGCTCTTATATATAATAAGGTGTAAATTTAAAATTTTAAAGATATGAGTGACAGATTATACATTTTCGACACGACCCTCCGCGATGGCGAACAGGTTCCGGGATGTCAGTTGAACACAGTTGAGAAGATTCAGGTGGCAAAGCAACTGGAGCAGTTGGGCGTGGATGTAATTGAGGCTGGATTTCCAATATCAAGTCCGGGCGACTTCAATTCAGTGGTAGAAATCTCTAAGGCTGTAACCTGGCCTACTATTTGTGCACTTACCCGTGCCGTAGAAAAAGATATTGATTGTGCTGCTGAGGCTTTGCAGTATGCCAAGCATAAGAGAATCCATACCGGTATCGGTACCAGCGATAGTCATATCAAGTATAAGTTCAATTCTACCCGCGAGGAAATCATCGAACGTGCTGTAGCTGCTGTCAAGTATGCTAAAAAGTATGTTGAGGACGTAGAGTTCTATGCTGAGGATGCAGGCCGTACCGATAATGAGTATCTGGCTCGTGTCGTAGAGGCTGTTGTCAAGGCGGGTGCTACTGTAGTGAACATTCCTGATACTACAGGTTATTGTCTGCCTGATGAATATGGTGACAAAATCAAGTATCTCATGGAGCATGTTGATGGCATTGACAAGGCACGCCTTTCTACCCACTGTCATAACGACCTCGGTATGGCTACTGCCAATACCCTGCAGGGTGTTTTGAATGGTGCACGCCAGGTTGAGGTTACCATCAATGGTATCGGTGAGCGTGCAGGTAATACTTCGCTCGAAGAGATTGCCATGATTCTTAAGTGTCACAAGCATATCGATATTGATACCAACATCAATACCACCAAGATTATTCCTACCTCACGCATGGTGAGCAGCCTGATGAATATGCCTGTTCAGCCAAACAAGGCTATCGTGGGTCGCAATGCATTTGCTCATTCTTCCGGTATCCATCAGGATGGTGTCTTGAAGAATGTTCAGACTTACGAAATCATTGATCCTAAGGATGTGGGATTGGATGACAATGCTATCGTTCTGACAGCCCGTTCTGGTCGTGCTGCATTGAAGTACCGTCTCCATGTCAATGGTGTAGAGATTAATGATGAGGAGAAGCTCGACAAGATTTACAAGAAGTTCCTCCAACTGGCTGATAAGAAGAAGGAAGTTACCGATGAGGATGTTTTGATGCTTGCCGGTGCTGATTCTGCTGATAAGCATGGTGTTCAGCTCGACTGGTTGCAGGTTACAACAGGTAAGGGCGTGAAGAGCGTGGCAAGTATCGGTCTTGATATTGCAGGTCAGAAGTTTGAGGCTGCATCATCTGGTAACGGTCCGGTAGATGCTGCTATCAATGCTCTCAAGAAGGTCATCACCAAGGAGATGAACCTCAAGGAGTTCACCATCCAGGCTATCGACAAGGGCTCTGATGATGTGGGCAAGGTTCACATGCAGGTAGAATACGATGGTCATGTATATTATGGCTTCGGTGCAGATACCGACATCGTTACGGCTTCTGTTGAGGCTTATATTGATTGTATTAACAAGTTTAAGATTAGATAAACATATATATAACAAGAGATATTATGAATACATTATTCGACAAGATTTGGGACAAGCACGTTGTCCAGATTGTTCCGGACGGTCCTACACAGCTTTACATCGACCGTCTCTACTGTCACGAAGTAACTTCACCTCAGGCATTCGCTGGTATGCGAGCACGCGGACTCAAGATGTTCCGTCCAGACCAGATTTTCTGTATGCCTGACCACAATACTCCTACTCACGATCAGGATAAACCAATCGAGGATCCTATCTCAAAGAAGCAGGTAGATACCTTGGCAAAGAATACCGCTGATTTCGGTGTTACTCACTTTGCCATGAACACAAAGGATAATGGTATCATCCACGTAGTAGGTCCTGAGAAGGGTCTTTCTCTTCCTGGTATGACCATCGTTTGCGGCGACTCTCATACTTCTACTCATGGTGCCATGGGTGCCGTAGCTTTCGGTATCGGTACTTCTGAGGTCGAGATGGTGATGGCTTCACAATGTATTCTCCAGAGCAAGCCAAAGTCTATGCGTATCAGCATCAACGGTAAGCTCAGCAAGGGCGTTACTGCCAAGGACGTTGCTCTCTATCTGATGAGCCAGCTCACTACTTCAGGTGCTACCGGTTACTTCGTTGAGTACAGTGGCGATGTAGTGAAGGATATGTCTATGGAAGGTCGCCTCACCCTCTGTAACCTCTCTATCGAGATGGGTGCCCGTGGTGGTTTCGTAGCTCCTGATGAGACAACATTCGAGTACATCAAGGGTCGTGAATATGCACCTAAGGGTGAAGAGTGGGACAAGGCTGTGGCTTACTGGAAGACCTTGAAGAGTGGCGATGATGCTGTATTCGACAAGGAGTTGACTTTCGAGGCAAAGGATATCGAACCACGTATCACCTATGGTACCAACCCAGGTATGGGTATCGGCATTACCGAAAGCATCCCAACGCTTGATGAGATTCCTGAGGAAGAGCAGGCTGGTTTCAAGAAGAGCCTCAACTACATGGGCTTCCAGCCAGGCGAGAAACTCGAGGGTCATCCTATCGATTATGTATTCTTGGGCGCATGTACCAATGGTCGTATTGAAGACTTCCGTGCTTTCGCTTCTCTTGTTAAAGGAAAGAAGAAGGCAGATGGCGTAACTGCTTGGCTTGTACCAGGTTCATGGTTGGTTGATAAACAAATACGTGAAGAGGGAATTGATAAGATTGTTGAGGCTGCCGGCTTCGAAATCCGTCAGCCTGGATGCTCTGCCTGCCTGGCAATGAACGATGATAAGATTCCTGCAGGCAAGTACTCTGTAAGTACATCCAACCGTAACTTCGAGGGTCGTCAGGGACCAGGCTCCCGCACCATCCTTGCCAGTCCATACGTAGCAGCTGCTGCCGCTATTACAGGTAAGATTACCGACCCAAGAGAGTTTATGTAATTTTTAATTAATAATGTACAATTAATAATGTACAATTGACAAGTACAGTTATGAAACAGAAATTCAATGTAATTACATCAAGCTGCATTCCTCTTCCTTTGGAGAATGTAGATACAGACCAGATCATCCCAGCCCGTTTCCTCAAGGCCATCGATAAAGAGGGTATGGGCGACAACCTCTTCCGCGACTGGCGCTACAATGCCGACGGAACTCCAAAGCCAGATTTCGTGATGAACGACCCTTCTTACAGTGGTGTCATCCTCGTAGCTGGCAAGAACTTCGGTTCCGGTTCTTCCCGTGAGCACGCTGCCTGGGCTATCGCAGGTGCAGGCTTCCGTGTAGTCATCAGCTCTTTCTTTGCTGATATCCACAAGAACAACGAGTTGAACAACCTCGTATTGCCAGTAGTAGTAAGCGAGGAATTCCTGAAAGAACTCTTCGAGAGCATTGACAAGGATCACAAGACAGAGGTAAAGGTAGATCTTCCTAACCAGACCGTGACCAATCTTGCTACCGGCAAGAGCGAGCACTTCGAAATCAACGGCTACAAGAAACACTGTTTGGAGAATGGTTTGGACGATGTAGACTTCCTCGTTCAGAACCGCGACAAGGTTGAGGCTTGGGAAGCTAAAAACAAGTAATTATGAACGTTAACGCAAAGAGAGATAATTCCCGTATCAAGGAGATTGAGATCATGGACTGCACGCTGCGCGACGGCGAGCAGACCAATGGTGTCAGTTTCCTTCCTCACGAGAAGTTGATGATAGCAAGAATGCTGTTGCACGACATCAATGTAGATCGCATTGAGGTGGCTTCAGCGCGTGTGTCAGAAGGTGAAAAGGATGCTGTCGCTCGAATTTGCCGTTATGCTAAGACTATAGGTAAACTGGATTCCGTTGAGGTATTGGGATTCGTGGATAACAACAAGAGTGTGGATTGGATTGCTGAATGCGGCGGTCATGTCATCAACCTCTTGGCTAAGGGTAGCTACAAGCACTGTACCCAGCAACTCAAGATGTCGCCTGAGGAGCATCTCGCTCATATCAAGCAGACCATCGACTATGCTTTGAGCAAGGGATTCACCGTGAATCTCTACTTGGAGGACTGGTCGAGCGGTATGCGTGACAGTCGTGACTATCTCTTCATGATGATGGATGAGTTGGTAAAACTGCCTATCAAGCGCTTCCTTCTTCCTGATACGTTGGGTATTCTGAACCCATTGCAGTGTGTGGAGTATATGCGCCAGATGGTGCGCCGTTATCCGAATTCTCACTTCGACTTCCATGCCCATAACGACTACGATCTGGCTGTGAGCAACTCGCTGGCTGCCGTATTGAGCGGTGCCAAGGGTCTCCATGTTACCGTGAATGGTCTGGGTGAGCGTTGTGGCAATGCACCATTGGCAAGTGTTCAGGTGATTCTGAAAGACATGTTCGAGGCAAAGACCAATATTAAGGAAGACCGTCTGAACGATATTTCCCGATTGGTTGAAGGATATAGTGGCATTGCCGTGGCTCCGAATACTCCGGTAGTAGGAGATAACGTTTTTACCCAGGTAGCTGGTGTGCATGCCGATGGTGACAACAAGGACAAGCTTTATTGCAACGACCTGGTACCTGAGCGTTTCGGCAGACATCGTGAGTATGCGTTGGGTAAGAACTCTGGCAAGGCGAATATCGTGCAGAACCTCAATGAACTGGGATTGGAACTGACGCCTGAGCAGACCAAGGCGGTGACCAAGCGAATCACAGAACTCGGCGACCGCAAGGAGCTGGTAACCCAGGACGATCTGCCATACATCGTGAGTGATGTATTGAAGCATGGAGCTCCAGAGGATAAGGTGAAACTGGTCAGTTACATGGTATCAACCTCATACGGTTTGAAGCCTATAGCCAGCGTGAAGGTAGAAATCGATGGCAAGGAGTATGAAGACCAGAGCTCCGGTGATGGTCAGTATGATGCTTTCGTGAAAGCCCTCCGCAATATCTACAAGGTGAAGCTCGGCAAGACCTTCCCTAAGCTCGACAACTATCAGGTAACCATCCCACCTGGTGGCCGTACCGATGCCCTCGTTCAGACCGTCATTACCTGGCGTGAAGGTGACCGTATCTGGCGTACCCGAGGCTTGGATGCCGACCAGACAGAAGCTGCTATCAAGGCAACGCTGAAGATGATTAATATGTACGAGGCAGATAAGAGCGACGAACAGGCTGTTTCGCCTCGAAATCTGGATATGGAATAATATCTCCGAAGATTACGAAATTATCTCCGAAGGTTACGAAAATATCTCCGAAGGTTATGCAAACATCTCCGAAGGTTTCTATTCAGCAGCACGCCCTGAAAGGGCAGAAGCTCCTAGCCCAGGGTAACACCCTGGGTATAAGATAGCATTTAGCAATGCGCCCTGTAAGGGCAAAAGCTTTAATCATTCAAAAAATAAAACAATTAAAAAATCAGATAAGATGAAATTAAACATTGCAGTTCTCGCCGGTGATGGTATCGGACCAGAGATTATGAAGCAGGGCGTAGCAGTTATGCAGGCCATTGCAGAGAAGTTCAACCACGAGTTTACTTACAACGAGGCTATCTGCGGCGCTCACGCTATCGATGAGGTAGGTGATCCATTCCCAGAGGAGACCTTCAAGACTTGTATGGATGCTGATGCTGTACTCTTCGCAGCCGTTGGCGACCCACGTTTCGACAACAACCCTACAGCCAAGGTTCGTCCTGAGCAGGGCTTGCTTGCTATGCGTAAGAAGTTGGGCCTCTTCGCCAATGTCCGCCCAGTGACTACATTCGATTGCCTGCTCCACAAGTCACCATTGAAGGATGAACTCCTGAAGGGAGCTGACTTCGTAGTAATCCGCGAGTTGACTGGTGGTATGTACTTCGGTGAGAAGTATCAGGATAACGACAAGGCATACGATACAGATATCTATACCCGTCCTGAGATTGAGCGCATTTTGAAGGTAGCTTTCGAGTTTGCCATGAAGCGCAACAAGCACTTGACAGTAGTAGATAAGGCAAACGTATTGGCATCTTCTCGTCTCTGGCGTCAGATTGCCAAGGAGATGGAGCCACAGTATCCTGAGGTAAACACCGATTATATGTTCATCGACAACGCTTCTATGCGCGTATTGACTGAGCCTACATTCTTCGATGTCATCGTTACAGAGAATACCTTCGGTGATATCCTGACCGATGAGACTTCTTGCATCACCGGTTCTATGGGCTTGCAGCCATCCAGCTCTCTCGGTGAGCACACACCATTGTTCGAGCCTGTTCATGGTTCATGGCCACAGGCAGCTGGCAAGAACCTGGCTAACCCTGTAGCTCAGATTCTTTCTGCAGCTATGTTGTTGGAGCACTTCGGTTTGAACGAGGAGGGTACCTTGATTCGCAAGGCAGTAGATGCTTCTCTCGATGCCAATGTCCGCACTCCTGAGATTCAGGTAGAGGGCGGTGCACACTATGGTACAACAGAGGTTGGCGAGTGGATCGTTAACTGGATTAAGAATGCTTAATCTGTAAATGGATTTCTCGGCGCTGGGTGAATTAGTCTATCCAGGCGCTTTATAGATAAAAGCCTTAGGAGGAGTGTTTCCTTCTCTTAAGGCTTTTCTTGTTGATTGTCCTGTCTTTCTGAATTTTAGTTCTTTTTGTAAACTCAAATAAGTTTTATAGTTTTTTATTTGGCAGTTTGCAAAAGTCTTCTTAACTTTGCACCATGAAAAGTTTTTATACATTATTATTGGCATCGATGGTTTCTTTATCTGTATCTGCGCAGAACGTAGATGCCGACAAGGTACGTGCTGCTCAGAATAAAGCCTTGCGCGATTCACTCTCCAAGGCTACAGAAGTGCTTGCATATCATCCCGACAGCATCGATCTGCGACTGAAAAAGGCTGCATGGAATATCCAGTTGGAGCAGTGGCAATATGCCAAGGATGATCTTGATAAGGTACTCTTTCTGAACAATACCAATATCGCCGGTTTGTTCTATCGTGCCTTTGTCAATGAGAAATTGCTCCGTTATAACTTTGCGCGTCTCGATTATCAGAATCTTCTGGTACTTGTTCCTGGCAACTTCCAGGCGCAACTCGGTCTGGCTTTGCTCAATGAGAAAGATAAGCATTATACCGAGGCATACGACGGCATCAATAGTCTGATAGAGCAATACCCTGACAGTGCGATGGCTTATGCTGCAAGAGGTGGCATGGAGAAGGAGAGGGGAATGCTTGAACTGGCTGAGTTTGATTACGCCAAGGCGATGGAACTGGATGCTGGTAACGAGGATTTTGCTTTCAATCATGTTGACATTCTGATTCAGCTAGGAAGAAAAGACGAAGCCTATCGTGATTTGATGAAACTGCTCGATGCCGGTTGTCAGCCAGGTCGTTTGCAGAATTTCTATGCAAGGTTGAAAAAGAAGAAAAAGTAGTATTTCAGAGTTGTAAAAAGGAGTTTTAATGATTAATAAGACAAGAATGCATAAAATTATTTCCTATATCCTGTCTGTTTGTTGTCTCTGTATGATGGCATCTTGCGATACCGTCTTCGATGTTCATCCGTATGATGTGCAAATCGATGGGGCAAGAAACTTGAATGTTACCAATATTCAGAAGATTGAGGCTGCAGTCAAGTCGAAAGATACAATCCGTTTTGCTATGATCAGTGATTCGCACCAGTGGTTGGATGATTTGAAGAGTGAGGTTAATGATATCAATCGCCGCAGTGATTCCCTCGATTTCGTGATTCATTGTGGAGACCTTACCGACTTTGGTGCTACCCGTGAGTTCCAGTGGACCCGTGACTATCTTCAGAAACTGAAGATTCCATACGTGGCTCTGCTGGGTAATCATGACTGTTTGGGAACAGGTAACCAGGCTTATGAGAAAATCTTTGGAAATCCGGATTTCAGTTTCATTGCCGGCAAGGTAAAGTTTGTCTGTCTCAATACCAATGCTATTGAGTTTGACTATTCCCGCCCTGTACCTAATTTCGATTTCATGGAAGAGCAGGTTAAGGCAGATGCAGATGACTTTTCGCGTACCATTGTCTGTATGCATGCTGCCCCTTATTCAGAGCAGTTTAATAATAATGTAGCTAAGGTCTTCAATTTTTATACGCATCAGTTCCCAGGTTTGATGTGCTGTCTTTACGGTCATGGACATCATACCAAGCAAGAAGATATTTATGGCGATGGCATTATCTATTATCAGGTGGCTAATGCCGCTAAGCATCAATACTATATATTCACCATTACTCCAACAGATTATCGTTATGAAGTTATTGAGTTTTAAGCATATATTCATTCTGGGAGCTTTGCTTGCTGCAGGTTCTGTACAGGTTCATGCAGCCGATGAGGTTACTGGGAATAGTAAGGAGTTGGAACAGAAGGATAGTATCGTTCATGATACTCTTGTGTTGGCGGATGGCAAACTGACCCGATATGACCGCCGCATTATGCGTTACCGCAAGCACTGGGATCTTCTGATACCTACTAGTGGCATCATTCAGACCTGTGGCAATATGGGTATCATTTCGCTGGGTATCGGATGGGAATATGGTAAGCGCCGCCAGTGGGAAACGCAGCTCTTGTTTGGCTACATCCCGAAGTTCAGTTCTGACGATGAGAAGTTTACCATGACGCTCAAGGAAAATTTCATTCCTTGGCGTCGTAATATCGGTAAGGGCTGGTGGTTTGAACCGCTGGAGTGCAGCCTGTATTTCAATACGGTGTTCGGACATGATTTCTGGACAAAGCAGCCTACCAAGTATGAAAGCGGCTACTATCCGTTCTCTACTAGAGTCCGTCCTAATATCGCCTTGGGTGAACGTTTTAAGTATGATATTCCGCACAATAAACGTAAGCGTATCAAGAGTATTACGTTCTTCTATGAGTTGGGTACAACGGATATCTACTTTATGCGTTTCTACCGTAACGGCAATGCCGGTTTCTGGGATGTCTTCGGCCTCTCTATCGGTGCCAAGGTGCAGTACCTTTAAACCAAGAACTGGTTGATGAGTTTGCTTACTCTGATGATATCTTCATCGTTGAGCGATGAGTTGCAAGGCAGACTCAGTTCTTCGTCAGCTATTCTCTTGGCTACCGGAAATTCCAGATGATTCATTTCCGGATAGCATGGCTGCAGATAGGGTGGGCGGAAGTAATGAATCTTTGTGCCGACCCCATTCTCTGCCAGAAATGCTTTCAGTTGGTCTCGTTTCCGGGTAAGGAAAGGGAAGACGTGGAAAACATTTTCATGAGCTGGAGAGATGAGTTTCGCAGCGATGCATCTGTCCTTGATATCGTCATCCAGATGTTCCAGGTATAGCTGTATCTGTCTGTGTCTCGCTTTCTGTTCGTTTTCAGGATATTGCAGTTTCACATTCAGTACAGCAGCCTGAATCTCATCCATGCGCGAGTTTACGCCCTGATATCTGAAGATGCCGTCTTCTATCTTTCCATATTCATGTAGAGCCATAATGGCTTCAGCCAAATCCCTGTTATTGGTAGTTACAGCTCCCGCATCTCCCAAAGCTCCCAGATTCTTGCTAGGATAAAAACTATGGGCGGCAGCATCCGAAAGATTTCCGGTATATCTTCTTTTCGATAGTGGTTCTGAAGTATTCTGAGAGTCATCGGATAGAGTAGTTGAGCATCCGAATCCCTGTGCATTGTCTTCGAAAAGCAAGAGATGATGCTTCTTGCAGATTTCAGCAATCTTCGGAGTCCATGCCAGTTTGCCGTAGAGATGAACAATCATGATGGCTTTGGTCTTCGGTGTGATTCGGGCTTCTATCAGTTGGTCATCTATCTGTAATGTATCGATATTGGCATCCACCAATACAGGTGTCAGTCCTACGCTGCTGATGGCAAGTACGGTAGCGAAATAAGTGTTGGCAGGCACAATCACTTCATCACCTTTCTGCAACTTTCCGATAGCCAGTTCGCCCATCAGCATCAGTTTGAGCGCATCCGTCCCGTTAGCGCAGCTGATGCAGTATTCAGTACCGATAAACTGTGCATACGATTTCTCAAACCTTTTTACGGCTTCACCTTGCAGATACCATCCGCTGTTGACCACCTTGTTGATAGCATCCTTTATCTCCTTCTCGTAAGGCTTATTGATAGCCTTCAGATCGAGATAAGGTATCTTCTTTACTTCTGTTTCCATTGTTTCTTATGTGATGATTTATACCAAGTGATAAAACTTGTTTCTATAAATAAAAACGGATGTTTTGCGGTATTTATTATATGGGGAGCTATAAAAAAGACAAGAGCAGCTATCTTCTCAGACAACTGCTCTACATTCAATAGGTATTAGTTTTCTTTAAGGTAAAAAGATTGTATTCAGGATAACGGTTGCAAAGGTACTAAAAAAAAATGGAACAAAAAAATAAAATGGCAACAAATTTACCATCAACTTAAAAAAAAGTTTTAAAAACCCTTTGCGGAGTCTTTTTTATTTGTACGAGAAAACAGTTTTTTATATAAATAATGCCAAATAAAAAGCTGTGAAATGAAAAAAACTGTCACGAAACCGTCTTTTTTCCTATCATAGCGTTCAATGTCTAAAATCTTACGATTTGTACGGTTGAAATTACCCAACTGAGCCCTTTGACCTGTTTCAACCATACAGTTCGCACCAATTTCTTCTGCAACTTTCGAGAATCGAATATATTTTTCAGTCCTTATCGTTTAAAAGATTCTAAAAACCAATAATTATTATTTAAGAGTTCCCACTATGGGAACTCTCATTTATTTTATTTTTACTATCTTTGCACCGTGTGACACAGATTTAGAACCTTATTACCTACTTTGGAGGCGCCTCGACAAAAACAGTAATGTACGAATCTCTACTTCCGAAAGCCAACGGAGGCGGAGATAGGAGAGATTATGCCCATAGCAAGAGAGCTATACAGCGCATTCTTTGCTCAGTGTTCACGGTGACACGGTGACAGGGTGACACGAGTTTTTCAACATTTCGCCTCGCACGCGGGCAGGCAGGAAAAATCAGGCCGAAAGTTCCTGCCTGCCCGCGCGAGAGTAAATCTTCAGAATTCCCTGTCACCTCTGTCACCCTGTCACCCAGAAGTCGGTTGTTTCCGAGACGGAAATCAAAGACTTACGATGCAAAAGTCAGTTACTTACGCCCCGTAATCCACTGGCTTACGACGCGAATTACAAGTGTTAACTCCTTTAAGATCAAACAAGCTATGGAGATAGAAGTTACATCAGGAGCAAACAGAGTCAAATCTGTTACCTTCATTTTTATGTTAATTCTTTAAAAAATCAATAAATAATCATCTATTTATTTGCATATATAAAAGAATTACCATATCTTTGCAATCGGATAAAGGCTTCTTTATTCAGGATTGGGGTGTCCCCGGTCGGGAAAGGGTTACTTCACAGTGACTCTTTTTTTTGTATTATTTTCCTTGTTCTTTTGGGAAAATCTTCATACCATATACCTTTCCGTTTAATTGGAAGATATTCTTTTTCAGTACATCAAAAGCAAGATTCACTCCATTAGGATTCAAAACATGTCGAGTTACCGGATAAGCTATCAAGTCAGCAATCTGAAGTCCAATTATATTTTCAGATTTCCATCTCATGTCGAACTTTTTAAAAACTTTTTTCATTCGATGACTATCCACCCAATATGTTCCTCTGTCTAACAGCTGATTATAATAATTAAGAAGGGATGCATCTTCCTTTTTGCCACGTTTTTCGATAATGGTACAAAGTTCTATGTCAGTCAAACCAAGAGAGTCTAAATAAAACACGACTCTTTCCATGATATACGATAAAGACAACCCATATACATCATTCAGTTTACCATACTGCCTGATATATGGTTCTTTTAATATCGAGCAGCAAACTACGACATATCCATTATCTCCAAGTATATCATTAACACCCTGGAAGAATCGTTTTTTGACATCAAGGTCAAACAAAACCTCGAATCCATTTTGACACTTTCTTATATCCCGACTATGAAAAATAATATTTATATTGTTCCAGATTTCCTTTTTAAGGACATTGATTCGTTCTGTCAACACTTTGTCCTGTTCCTCGGAGACAACAATACCACAAAGTGTAAATATAGGGAATTGTGGGTCAAAACTTGCTAAGTTTTGATCTCCGCATTCATCAAGATACAATATAAATTTATTCGCCATAATTATTGCCTATTTAAAATGCAAAAATACAACTTTCTTTTCTATTTACAAAGTTTGCTGAGATAAAATAACTTAAAAGATCGCTATGAACAAGTATTCACCCCTTTATTGCATCAGTAGCTCATCATTAGAATATTTTGCCAAACAGGATGTTCATCATAGTTTTGAACAGAATCTTGGCATCGAACCACCAGGATCTGTGTTCCAGGTAGAAGAGGTCAAGACTTAGTCTTCTTAACATCTTCGGCATCGTATCCGTATATCCATTATATAAGGTAGCGTAAGAAGTTACTCCTGGACGAATCTGATACAGATAAGTATATCGAGGATCATGCTCCATAATCTGGTCGATATAGAATTTACGTTCAGGGCGAGGACCGATAAACGCCATATCGCCCTTTACAACATTCCAAAGCTGAGGAAGTTCATCGAGGTGATGTCTCCTAAGGAATGCTCCAATATGAGTCAGGCGAGTTTCTTGATTGTGCTTGAAGAGCTGAGGACCATCTTTTTCAGCATCCACTTTCATACTTCTGAATTTATATATGTAGAAAGGTTTGCCGAATCGGCCGATTCTTTCTTGTTTAAAGATAGCAGGTCCATTATCTTCTCTTTTTACGAGAAAATAGCACACAACAAATAGTGGTGAGAAAACTATTAAGCCAAAGATAGCTAATAGACAGTCTCCCGCCCGTTTTACATTTCTTTCAAATTCTGTCATGCCATCAGCAATGAAACGTTCGTCAGCTACGTTATCATTTAATTCTATTTCGAATGGAATGTTCGTAGACTTATTTCGTTGTACTCTGTTCATTTCGTTCTATTATGTTTTATTATAAAACGTTTAGAGTGCTCATATATTGTCTAGAGTCTAGTTTTCTTTTTAGAATTTTGCAACCATAGCTTGGTAGAAACAGCAGAAAGAAGTATAAGTATGCTTTCAGCGTGCTGAATTTCAGTATGGTTTCGTATACAGCTACGTTGTAGTGAATGAGTTGCATCTTTTTTCTGGAAACTGAATTTTTTCTTACACAATAGTAGGCTAGAGGCTTTTTGGTATAAGCGTAGCATATTTTGCATTGTTGAAGAATCTGAATAAATAAAGCCCAATCCTGTCTTTTGCGGATAGTAGGCATATAGTATTTCTTCCCCAAAGCTTTTATATCATAGATAGCTGTGAGACATCCGATTTTATTGTCACGTTTTATCATTTTATACGTGATGCGGCGTGGCGGAATACTGATACCTGTGGTCTCATAGTTAGAATTGCATATAAGATAAGTTGCACAGCAGAGAGCGCACTTCTTTTCTGACATGTAATTGATTTGGATTTCCAGTTTCTCAGGAATCCATCTGTCGTCGCAATCACAGAATGCGATGTATCTTCCTTCAGCTCTTTTGATACATGCGTTTCGGGCATATCCCGGTCCATGGTTTTCTGAGAGTAGTTCTATTTTTACTCTCTTGTCTGCTTGGGCAAATTCCTTCAGAATCTTAATGGTATCTTCATCAGTAGATGCATCGTCAGTTATAATAAGCTCCAAATTATCGTATGTTTGTCTCAGTATACATTGAATGCTGTCAGCAAGAAATTTGCCGGCATTATAAGTAGGCATGATGACTGATACTAAGTCTTCTTTCATTATAGATTTACCTATTATGTTCATATTCTAACTTTTTTAGATAACGTTCTCCTTTGCTTTTTATTGTGTTTCGCATGCCCGATATCTGTTCTGAATTTTAATGGTAGAGAAATAAGTGCTTAATAGGAACGTATATAATAGTTGTTTTTCAATTTTATAGGATTTAAAACAATATCAAAAAATACTAATTTTTATTGAATAGACCAAACTATATTTGTATGTTTCAAATAAAAAACGTATATTTGCATTGATTTAGAATCAAATTTAGTTTTGGAAGATAAAGTAAGTTTTAAAAAGCATATTAGGTATGCTTTTAGAATTCTCCATATAGATAACATGCCTCATGTTGTGAAATATGGTTTGGTACATAATGATTCACCTTTTGCAAGTGATAGTTTTGTACCAATAGGAGATGTGTCTGTTATGGATGCCCGTTCAACGAAGCAGCTGCCAGATGGGTCTTTTCTTTCGGAATATATTCCTTTTTATTTTGGCCCCAGATCCCCCATGTTGTATAATATTCAGAATGGTAATGGAATATTGACAAAGAAAGAACCAGATGAGATTGTCTATTGCGTAATACGGATAGAGGATGTAATTAATAGTGATTTGCATTGCGTTTTTACAGATGGACATGCATTGAATAATATGAGTAAATTCTATTCCAAGTCTGATTTGCAACGATTGGATAGTTTGGTCAAGATGGAAGATGTTTATGCAACCTATTGGTTCAATCAATCTCCATGGGACGATAGAAAACGAAAAAAAGAGGCAGAATTATTGTTTAAGGATGAAATTCCACCTCAATTTATTGTAGGATTCCTTGTCTATAACAAGAAAGCATTCGAAAAAATGATTTCTTTTGGGATTCCTAAAGAAAAGATTATTGTAAAACCGGAATATTATTATTAGAGATATGATTAGATTTGTAAAAGGCAATTTATTGGAAAGTACAGCTCAGGCACTTGTCAATACCGTAAATACGGTGGGAGTGATGGGTAAAGGTATAGCCTTGCAATTTAAAGAGGCTTACCCTAATAATTATATTCTCTACAGAAAGGCATGTAAAGATAAACTTGTTCAGGTTGGTTCTATGTTTATAACTCAAGAACAAAATGTTTATGGGATTAATAAAATCATAGTAAACTTTCCAACAAAAACGACTTGGAGAAAGCCCTCTGAATATTCCTATATTGAGATGGGACTCAAAGATTTGAAAGATAAGATTCTTGAATATCATATTGAGTCTATAGCTATTCCACCATTGGGTAGTCATAATGGTGGCTTGGACTGGAATGTCGTAAAACAGATGATTATCAGTCAATTGTCTGATTTGGATTGTGAGATTATTCTTTACGAACCAAACGAAGCAATTATAGAGTTGATGAAATCTGAACGTGTAAAATTGACTCCGGCAAGAGCCATGTTGTTATATATGCTTTGTTCTTTGGTTTCAGAAGGTGAGTTTGCATCTGAATTTGCAGCAGAAAAGTTGGCATATTTCCTGCAAAAATTTGGAGCTGCGGATAGCTTGAAGTTACACTTTAGGCAGTATTATTATGGTCCTTATTCTGGCAAGGTAAGATTTGTTCTTCATTACCTGAATGGGAGTTATTTGAAAGGTGTAGGACAGATGGAACAAAAGCCATTTGATCCTATCTGGTTGTCACCAGATACATTTAAAGATGTTCAGAATTTCTTGGCAAACGAAGAGAATAAACCTTATGAGGATATTTGTAAGAAGACGGCATGTTTCCTCTCTGGTTATTATTCCAATTATCTTCTGGAGTTATTGTCAACTGTTGATTATATCTTGCATAACAATGAAGATCTTAAGGAGTGGCTGATAATGAAGCCTCAAGAAGTATATGAACTGGTGGTTCTGCATATTAATCAATGGAGTGAACGCAAAAAATATTTGTTCAATAATGAAGAGTATGTCCGTCTTGTGTTGAATCATCTGTATAAGACTGAAAAACAATATTTGATTGGATAAGTGAAAAAATAACTGTAAATATGATACAAAGGAAAGTGTTTGAAACTCGATCCTTTAACTATGTGTTACTTCATAAACAAGACACAAAAATGTACCAAGTTTTTTTATCGATACTAAAAAGAATATGTAATATATTGGCAATATGAAAAAAAGTTTGTTGATGTTTTTATTCTTTTTGGTTTTGTTTTTGGGTGGGGACTCATTTCTGACGCAGGCAAAGAAAAAAACAAAAGATAGCTATAAACTTGTTTTTTGTGATGAATTTAATCTATCTGATGGGTCTCAACCTGATACAGCAATATGGAGTCGCTGTCAACGATATAATAGTCAATGGAATCGTTGGGTCAGCGATTCTAAAGATGTTATATATATAAAAAGAGGAAAACTAGTGTGTCGTGCAATTCCTAACTCGAACGAAAAAGAAGATACGGCAAAGACGCTAACTGGAGCTATTGTGACTATCATAAAATCTATGGAATTCAGATTGACTGGGTTAGAGTCTATAAAAAGAAATAATTATTATGGCAATAAACATTTATAACATTAAAAAATGGCATAAAATGCTCACAGGAAAGAGTGTGTTGCATGTAAACCAGGATTTGGGTAAATATTTTGAAGCAAAGGAATTAAAAGGGTACTATAACAATATGATGGAGAAGGTTAGCTATGTTCCACATCTTGTTGATTCTGAAGAGTTACCCGTACTTCATACAGAGAGTGGGGGGACTTTTGTCTTTCCTGTAGCAGTATTTCAGTTCGCTTTCGGATTGCTTGATTATTATTATGAGAGCAAGGAGGAGAAATATCTAGCAAAGTTCCGTCAATGTGCAGATTGGGCCATTAGTATGCAGCATGCTGATGGTGCGTGGAATAATTTTTCGTATATTTATCCAGAACATCCGTACGGTTCCATGGCTCAAGGTGAAGGAGCTAGTTTGTTGGTAAGAGCATATAAACTATTTGATGACAAGAAGTACTTGGAGGCAGCAGGAAAGGCCATTAATTTCATGTTAAAGCCTTTAAATAAAGGAGGTTGCACACTATTTGATGGGAACCACGTTGTGTTACAAGAATATCAGCATTTACCTGTAGTATTGAATGGGTGGATATTTTCTTGGTGGGGCTTATATGATTATGTTCTTGTGACGCAAGACTCTGAAGTAAAGAAGATTATGGATAAAAGCTTGCAGACATTAGTTGATTTTTTACCTAGATTTTCTTGTTCATACTGGAGTATGTACGATTTAGGAGGAAAAATAACAAGTCCCTTTTATCATAATCTTCATATTGCTCAAATGGAAGCAATGTATAGATTAACTGGGTGTGAGGTGTTTTGCCAGTATGCAAATAAATGGCGTAAGCAACAAGGAAGTAAATTATATAAAACAATAGCTTTTGTAAGAAAGTGTATTCAAAAAATTATAGAGCGATGAAAAAGATTTTATTGGTATCAAATCAGAGACCCAATAAGGATGGAGTAGGTAATCCTATTATGCTGCGTATGAAGCGTTCTATGGAGAGAAATCCTAGAGTTGAGCAAGTGGAGTTCCTTCCATTTGCAAATAGCATTCATTCGTTGTTAGAAATACGTAGCAAAGCACGAAAGTTTGATATTGTGCATGTTCATTTTGGTGGTTTGTATGCTCTTGTTATTTGGTTCTTTCTTTTAGGGTTAGGAAAGCGAAAGTTCATTACTTTTCATGGAACTGATATTCATGCAAAGTCTCTAAAGTCAGCAAAGACAACAACACTCAGACTTAAAATCAAATTGAATCAATGGGCGTCGTTTTTATGTGTGAGATTATATGATAAATGTGGAATGGTTGCAAAGGAAATGATGCAGTATGTTCCAAATACCCTAAAAGTTAGATATGAAAAAAAGTTTTTCCTCCAACTGTTGGGGGTTGATTATGAGACCTTTGTACCTTCTATAGCTTCTGAAGCTCAGAAGCAACTGGGGCTTGAACAAGGTCATTATGTCTTGTTTTCGGATGTAGCGAATACTCCTATAAAACGCCGTGATATAGCAGAATCAATTGTAAATAACATGGGTGGAAAATATAAGCTCTTAATTATGTGTGGTGTTAAGCCCGATGTTGTTCCTTTGTATATTAATGCAGCGGATTTTGTCTTATTGACATCAGATGAGGAGGGGTCTCCAAATATTATCAGAGAGGCTCTGGCGTTAAATAAACGTGTGTATAGTGTTGAAGTGGGTGATGTTGCAAAACAATTAAAAGGTTTGTCAAACTCTCTCATTGTTAGTCGAAATGTTCTGGATGCAGTAAAAGCAATCCTTCAAAATTTGGAATGTGCATATACCGACAATACAAGAACCAAACTGCAACGCGTACTTGATTTTAAGTACCTAAATGAGAATGTTATAGATTTATATGAAAATAGTTAATATAATTGGTGGATTGGGCAATCAGATGTTTCAATATGCATTTGCAGTTGCTTTGAAAAAAGAAAATCCAGATGAAATGGTTTATATTGATACTCATCATTTCAATTATTTGTTCGTTAAGAAATATAAAACGTCCAATTTGCATAATGGTTATGAGTTGGAGAAGTTATTCTCAAATATAGATATAGAAAAAGCTCCAATATCTATGTTGATGAAGGTAACTAATTATATTCCGAATTTCTTTCTCTCGCGAGTAGCTAGAAAGGTATTGCCAAAACGTCATACAGAATATGTTGCTAAGTTGTCTGAAAGTCAAACCTATATACCAGGAATTCTTTCTTTAGCAGGCAATGTTTATTATGAGGGATATTGGCAAGCTGCTCAGTATTATATTAACTGTAGAGAAGAACTATGTTATGCTTTTGCACATCCAAAGCCCAACGAGTACAATGCCAAATTAATAAAAGAGATTACTAATTCTAGTTCTGTTGGTATTCATGTCCGCAGAGGAAACTATCTTTTGTCTCCAACGTATTCTGGTATTTGTAACTTAGAGTATTATAAAAAAGCCATAGTAAGAATAAAGAGTGACGGAAAGCAACATAGTTTCTATATATTTAGTAATGATATTAATTGGTGCCGACAGAATATTGTTCCTCTTTTGGGTGATTCTGAGGTTCTTTTTGTTACCGAAAATACGGGTGTCAATAGCTGTTGGGATATGTTTTTGATGTCATATTGTCGTGATTTGATTATGGCTAATAGTTCTTTTAGTTGGTGGGGAGCTTTCCTGAATAACAATGCGGAAAGAGTAATTGCTCCCTATCCTTGGATGAATGGTAGAGATACTTCAGGAATATATGCCCCTGAATGGATAAAGATAGATTGTTTATAGAAAAGGCTTGTACATTATATCTTACAGAATGTACAAGCCTTTTGTGTATATAGTTTTATTATTTATTTAGTGCATTTTTTATCGCATTAAGCCATCCATGCCCAAATTGTTTATCAGGTTCTACATAATTACCTTCTCCCCACTCATTCCAAGCCTTAAGGAAGATTATCTGATGTTCTGGTTGTTTGTTCTTGATATGTGCTATAGCATCATCAATTGTTTTTTCAAATGCCTCTGGATTGCTATTGATGAGATATTCCGTCTTTTGGCCAGCACGTGGTGTACGATCCCATTGTGGCATAATGGTAGGATATACATTCTCATTAGCATCCTCTGGAGCATAGAAATTCTTCATTACCTTAGAATAGTCAAGATGTACATTTGAAGGTACTCTTGACTGGTACGTAAATATATACCATGCTAAACGCAGACGTCCTAAGAGTTTTGACATTCCACGAACTAGACCATTTGAAATGACTGCGTCAAAGCCTAAGTCTGTGACAGAGTCATAATAGTCTTGTGCTACTTTGATGCTATAGCAATTTTTCTTTTTACCTGCCAGCCCTTTACTGCAATTTGCAGTATAGCCCACAAAGTGAATTCCTGGCAAACCATTTTCTTTCGCTAATTCTTGCCACTTATCTATAAATGCTTTACACTCAGGAATGTCACGAGGAGCCCATACTGCAAATAAAGGCTTCCCGTCAACTTTTATATAGCGATGGTCTTTAAATGCTGGCAGTACATGGTAGAAATGTTTGATATGGTCTTCCATGCTATAGCGCATCTCCATGATCATGTTACCTGTTGCCATGGTTTTGCTTTTTTTCCATGACTTGTTAGTCCAGTTGTGGTTTGCCCAGCAAAGACAAAAAGGAAAATCAGGCTTTCCGCTTTCTAAAACTTCGTCAAATGGGCGTTCCAACAGTTGTCGTCCCTCACCAAACCAATAATGATAATAGCAGAAACCCTCGATTCCTGCTTCACGTGCGAGCTGTGCCTGCTTCTCTCTAATTTCCGGATTACGTAAGTCATAGTATCCCAAATCTGCAGGAATACGAGGCTGTACATGTCCTTTGCAAAGTGGAACAGCCTTCTTGACATTGTTCCATTCAGTAAAACCCTTACCCCACCATTTGTCATTTTCTGGAATAGGGTGAAACTGTGGTAAATATAATGCAATTACTCTTGCTTTCATATTATTGATAATAATTATTATTATATTATTTGTTTAGCTCTTTATACTTCCCAAAGAAATGCAAATCCATTAAAACATTTTAGACCATAATTTAGATAAATAAAACAGAAAAAAATTAATCCAAGTACACTTGCCCATCTGGGTTTTATTGTATATGCAACATTTGGCATGAGTAGTATGCTTACGACACAATATAAAATATTGACACGTGAGGCTAATACTGGCAAAAATGAGCAAATCATATATGATGATATTCCTAATGCATAACATTTTATTAGCAAAGGGAAATACTTATTTTCTTCCGATACCGTTCGGGAGAAATACATCAAGTAGTAGAACATCATAATGTTCATTAATAGAAGTGGGCTAAATACATTTACACCCAAGTCAGAATGTCCTGTATCATTCATGCGTTGATATATTTCTAATTTATTTCCTATATATGGAATGTCAAGAGACATAAGTACCGATAGTCCTGCAAAGTAAATAAGATACGAAGCGGGAATAACTAAGCACCAAAACGTTTTTGTTCTAGTTGTAAATTCTTTATTGTTAAGAAGCAATATTGGAAGTAGTATTAGTCCCGATATATGGAAAAACGAGCCAATAATCAAGCATAATAAAGCCCATTTACGTTTCTTTTCAGCAATATATGGTATACTCATAAGATAAAAACCAGCTAGAATACCTGATCTAATTTGCATGCATTCATGCATCTCAAAGTAATAGCACAAATAAATCATAAGTGGAATAATTAGACTATTTGACATTTTTTTTATTGCATGAAATTTAAGCAAAACGCCAGCGATTGCATATAGCATAAACAATAAGTGAACATTGTCTGTAAACACATTGAGTATTGAAGATATGATAATATATGAAGCGTCTACACCCTCTGCTGTTTCATAGTTTTTATATGCAAATTCGTAATTCTCTGAATCATAGTCAACTCCAACTTCTCTGAGTCCAGCCATAAATATCATGACAGTAACCAATGATAAGGCTACTATCACAACATACTTCTTTTGTATTTTATTTTCTAAAAGTGCAAAAATCGCCGTGATAACAAATATGGATATTACTAAGTATGGCATTTATTTATCTCTTTATTTTTCTATTTATGAAATCTTTAGCGTAAGCTCTTTCCTGCCGGCTTAATGATATTGCTCCTGCTAACATTATCGTAATGATAGGCATGATAAATATCACAAGCGAGGTGCGAATAAGCATGTCTTCAATGTTGTTATGTAGAAGTTGAGCAATGGCTCCACTCATTACAGCAACAAGAACTGCAGGAATCAGAAATGATATATAATACCAATGTTGTGAAAAATTGGCATAATATCGTTTCAGTAATGCAACTCTTATTATGTGTGATAGGGTACAAACACTTATCATTGATATGAAAATATAATAGGAAGGCAAATTTATATAGAACATAGCATATGCTAAGGGAAGATGTAGAAATATTATTAATTCGCATGAAAGATAATAAACCTTCAATCGTCCTGATGCTTGTACTATGTTGGAAATTGGAGTTCCTAAGCAAATTACAATTCCGTATATGATAAATAGACGGCAGAATAGAACTGTCAGTTCATCACTATTCCCTAGCCACAATGTTAGAATCTCCTTCATTTCTGTAAATAAAGGAATTACAATTGCCAGCAATAAGTAAACTAAAAACTTATTACCTATGCAAAATAATTTATTTAGAGAATCAATATCATTGGCTGCATAACTTTTTATTGTGGCTGGTCGGAATGCAACTATGGTACTATTCCCTAAAGACATTAATGCATTGTATATATTGTTTGCTATGCCAAAAGCTGCGTTAGCTAATGGACCGAAGAATACATTTAATAGGATTATACTTCCTTGCACGAGACCCACTCCTGAGAATGAACCTAGCGATGTCCAGCCTATAAACTTAAGAATGCCCACATATATATTTTTATCTTTAACCATACAATATCGACATTCTTTATATTTTGTTATGCATATTGTAACATACATTATAAACGTAGTGCTTGCAACAATGAATAGGCAGATGGAATAGAATATCAGCTTATCTATAGGGGCAAATGCGATGAGATATGCACTTACTAGTTTAAGAAGGCTATCTACACATGAAATCAATGCATAAATCCCCATATTTTCATTTGCTAAGACCATTGCTAGGAATGGTACTTGAAGTAATGAAAATAAGAATGATATAATGGTAATTTGGAAGGTTGCCATTGCAGCATTCATTCTCTCTATAGGGATGATCATCTCATCTTGCACAAAATATACTCCTGCTGTTTCAAAAACGATTAGTATTATTATGCATAATAATACAATCATATTAAGACTTGCAGAAAATACAATCTTTATATTATTAAAATCTCCCTTTCCTATATAAAATGAAAAGAATCTTTGAATAGGTAGGGCAAATAGTGTTATGAGGATTACGCTAAGCGTTACCACACCTGCTAATGCATTGTATAAGCCATAATCATTATTGCCTAATGAATTAACCATTAGACGTACTGCATAAAGGTTTATCAATGCTAAAGCGAGTACTCTTATAAATAAAAGTACAGAGTTGCTTGCAACCTTTTTTAGTTTTGGTTTGGATGTCGTATTTTGTTTATGATCAATCCTTTCCATTTTTATTCGTGAATAATTATATCTTTTATGCTATATAAACTTAATATGAGAGTAGCAACAAAACACATTCCAATAACAAAGATTAATCTCTTTGGACCAGATGGCTTTATTGGCACTGCTGCTCCTTTTACTACTGTAAAGGCTGGCGTGCGTTCTTGTACTTTTGCTTTGGCTGCCTGATATTGTGTTACCATTGCGCTATAAGCGTTATACTTTAGCTGCATATCGTTTTCCATATCATCTTGCTTTGATTGCAAACTAGCCAACTGCACATCAGTATTGGCATCAGCGTATGAACCATATCTTTGGCGAGCTTTTTCGTACTCATGCTTTGCTTCAGTCATGAGAGTCTTATAGTATTGTTCGTCTACACGAGCTTTGCGGGTTCGGTAGTTTGTGATATATACCTGAAGACGCTCTTTTACAGAATCTGCAATAGTCTTGCAAATCAGTGGGTCTTGAGCCTCTGTAGAAATGGTGATAACGGCAGTTTTCTTGTCGATATTGATTGTGATGTTCTTACGGATGGCTGATGCTACATCATCTTGTTTCTTTGAAAGCATGTAAGGATTGATCTTTTTAGAAACTCCTGTTGCTTTCTTCTCTTGAAAGAGTTTTTTGATGTAACCAAATCCCTTTGCCCAGAAAGTATACTCTTGATGTTTAGTCAGATAATCGTAATAACTGCATTTTACGTTTCCGTCTTTTGTTTTTACCTTGATATCAAATAATCCAACTACGAAACCATTGTCTTCCATCAAGTCAGGGTAGAGCATCGGATTTATAGCGTCGGTTGTTTCCATATTTCCAAGGTCAATACCAAAAGAAGAGGCCAACGAACCGAGTGTACCACCAATATTTGAATTGTTGTTTACCTCAGGAGCTAAACTCAGACTTGATGTATATGTACGAGGTATACAAAGAATATATGCGCAAGAGAGAACAAATACTATAGGTAATACGATATAGTATAACTTTCTCTTAGCCCATATCTTCTTCATAATGATTCTAAGATCAATTACCTCAAGGTTATTATTATTTTTTTCCATTTTTGCTTTGTAATCAATTTCTTACTTACTTATATTAGCAATCGTAGCAATCATGGCGATGCTGCTAACTTATCTTTGCTTCCAGCTCTCAACTCCTCTTGTCTTGCTGGAGAAGTTGATGCCTAGCTTGACAACTGTTCGCTTATCCATAGCGAAAGGAGCTGCATAGTTTTTGACTTCTATCTGTTGCAGAGCTTCTTCTGCACTTCCGTCTAATTTGCATTCGATGATGTAAATGTAGTCGGAAGTTTGAATGAGAACGTCCATCCTGCCATCACTTGTCGGTATTTCTACCTGTGTGTGGAATCCCATAATCTTAAAAATGAGATATAGGGCATTTTGGAAGTAAAGTTCTGCTTCGCCTGCTACCTGATAGCTGTTATCTGCAAAGAAAGCGGTAAGCCGATTCATAAATTGTTCGACATGTCCTGCTTCAACATCCTTCACAAACTCATCAACCATAAAGGCGGAACGGTCACCTGCTGAACAGTATAGCGGCAGCAGAAAGTTAAGAAAACCTTCTTCCACTTCTTTGTTAGGGAAGCCTAGTAGGTATTTCTTAAACCTTTCGTCATAGCCTTTGATAGTGAGATAACCACTCTGGTATATCACAGGTATCGGATTGGTTGACAGTGAATCCACGCTGTTGATTACATCGTCTGATACCCTTTCCTTTGTCATGTCTGGCAAACGATAGTTGTGCATTTTCAGCAAGTCAACTAGAAATGTGGGTGTGCCAGTCTCAAACCAGTAGTTTTTATAGCGAAGTCTTGACAAAGTGTTCAGTACGCTGAATGGGTTATAGATGCCTACTGTATTTTCCTCGAAATGATATCCGTCGTATCTTGCCTTCAGTTTTGCTATTGTGGCTTCTTCTGTATCGCCATTAGCTTCGGCTAATTCGCTGATACCTTCCTTGAAATTCGTAAGCAGTTCCTTCTCTGTCATTCCGCAGATGCTAATATAGCGGTGGTCCATCGAGATATCCGTCAGGTTGTTGAGGTCGCTGAACACGCTAACCTTGCCAAACTTGGTTACACCGGTGAGGAATGCAAACTTGATATATCGGTCTTGTGTCTTCAATACCGAATAGAATGCTTTCAGCTGTGCACGGTGTTCAGCCTGTAACTCTGGGTCGCGCAAGGTCTGAAGTATAGGCTTGTCGTATTCATCTATAAGAATTACAACACCACATCCTTCTTTCTCTGCAGCTCGTGCTATCACACCCTTGAAACGAAGGGCAAGTGTGGCTTCTGACTCACGGGTTCCATATTTGCTTTCCCAAGTTGTGAGGTAGTCATTAAGAACTGTGTACAGACTGTCTTTCTCTCGAAAGTTGGCTGTGTTGAGATCAATATGGAATATAGGATATTTCTTCCATTCTGTCTCCAAGTCATATATGGCTAAGCCCTTGAAGAGTTCTTTCTTACCCTGGAAGTATGCTTCCAAAGTAGACAGAAAGAGACTCTTTCCGAATCGGCGTGGACGACTGAGGAAATAGTATTCTCCCTCTGTCGCCAACTTGTACACGAATCGGCTCTTATCTACATACGAATATCCATTTGTACGTAGCTTTTCGAAATCTTGTATTCCTATAGGATATTTCATAGAATGGCTCCTTTCTTATAGGCATTTGATTATTCTTACTTACTCATATTAGCAATCGTAGCAATCATGGCGGCGATGCTGCTCATGCTGCTTCCCATACTCATCATTTCGGCGGTACTCATCTTGCGCTTCAGCTTAGCTGGGACGACAATCTCGCTGCCTGGCTGCACTTTGGCACCATGAGAGAGCTTGGCTACCTTGCCATTCATATAGATGATGTATGCCTTGCTCTTAAATGCATCTGAGGCAAAACCACCTGCCTGGTCGATGTAATAGCTTGCCTTCTTGCCCTTTTCGTAGGCTACCGTGTTAGCAATCATTACGGCACCATTGATCTTTACCGTACCATTGTACTGAGGAATGACCAGACGGTCGCCCTCTCGCAGGATGATGTCGGCATCACTGCCTGGGTTCGCCAATGCCTCAGGAAGATCGATACCTACAGGGTATTCGCTAGGTACATTGAACTTCTCTATGTTGGTGCGCTCTACATCCTTTGAGCTCTGGGTGAGTGCACTGGAATTGTTGCTGCTGGCGGCAAGCTGCAGAAGGTTTTTCTGCATCTCTTCGCGCTGCATCTTCAATACTGCCTCCATGCGCTGCTTCTCTTGTTCGTTGGCTTTGCGGATGATGCGGGCTCCCTTGAGATATGCCTGGTCGGTAGCTCCACCTGCCTTCTTGAAAAGTTCACTCAGGCGGGCGTTGCGATGGTCTAATGTATAGAGACCGGCAAACATCACTTCACCGGTAATTGATACGTTCTGCTGCTCTACATACGCCGGACTCTGACGAATCATTACTTCATCAAATGGCATCAGCTTGAAGCCAGGAGTGCCGTCGATAACGAAGCCGTCTTTGAGAGATAGGGTGTAGGTCTTGGCGATAACGCTATCTGGACGTAAAGCCTTGGCATCCATTACTCTACGGCTTACCATTACATTAACTGTTGAAGCCTTGTCGGTTAAACCGCCTGCCTGAAGAACGAAGTCTTCGAGGGTCTCATTGTCGGCATATTGATAGACGCCTGGATACTGCACTTCGCCACGGATGGTGAGGGTGCGCTCTACAATCTTTTCCTGTCGGGTAGGGATGAAGAGAACATCGTTTTCCTTCAATGGGATATCTGGAGTCTTGCCGTTCATGATGCCGGCAATGTCTACACTTACTACTTCGAGTGAGCGGTCTGACTTCATGCGGTGCATTACGGCACGGTTGGTGAAGGCTTCCTCTGTTAATCCTTCGGCATGCTCTACAAGGGTGCGTACGCTGTTGATCTGCTCGCCCAGGTTGTACATGCCCGGACGGAATACGGCTCCTTTCACCTCTACGGTGTTGGCGTAGCGTGGCAGGATGCTGTCTACGTTGATTGAGTCGCCGTCATCGATACGGAAACTGGAGAAGTCGAACTCTTCTATATTATATACGGCACGTTCTCTGCCGGTCTTGCGGTTCAGTCTTACTGATTTCTTGTAAGCATCTCCTGTAAAACCACCGGAATACTTCAGAAGGGAATTGACACTCTCGTTCTTCTTCATTTCGTAAATCATCGGGCGCTTGACCTTTCCGGCGATGGTTACGAGACAATCGTATGGACCTACTACGATAACATCGTTGTCGGCAAGACGGACATTACCCGTCAGCTTTCCGTTTAGAATATAGTCGTAGATATCAACAACCGTTACCAGTTTGTTGTGTCTGTATACCTTGATGTTTCGCAATGTACCCAGATCGTTGGTTCCGCCAGCCATGTAGAGTGCATGGAATACGGTAGCGAAGGCTGAGAGGGTATAGGTGCCCGGAATCTTAACCTCGCCCATTACGTTTACCATGATGGTCTTGGTCTGTCCTACGGTAAGCTTGATGCGGCTTGAACGGTATCTGCTGCCCACGGTATTGCGCAGGCGGGCATTAGCCTGAGCTACGGTTAAGCCTGAAACGCTGACCGGTCCATAACCCTCGATGGTTACTTCACCATCTGGCGAAACGGTGCTCTCGATGGTTTTCTGAGAGGCGCCATAGATATCTATGATGACGGCATCGCCAGGCCCCAGACGATAGTTCTGTGGGGTAGCGATGTTCATGTTTGGCTCGAAACTGAGGTCTTTGTTATTGAAGATGTCACGGCCGAAAACCTTACTGCGCTTCTGGTTGAGCTCAGCCTGCAGCTGTTTTACCATGGTAGCTGTATCGGGTACCAGGGCGTTCATTTCCTTGCTGAAATCGTCATAATCTGGGTTGGTTTCATCATAAGATGAGTAGTAGCTGTCGTTCTGCTTGCTCTGGATGCGATAATTGCTATAGGTTGAAGCCTGCTTCTCTTTGTCCTTGTCCTGGTAATCTTCTCTTTGCTTACCATTGTTGGTCCGCATTCTCTTGTTGCCTGCATTTCCTGCTGCTGATGTGCTGTAGAGTTCGTTCTGTTGCGACATCTTCTGATACTTGTTGCGTACACGACGAATCTGGGAGATGTCTACGCCTTGCTGCATCAGTTTGGTAACAATCTGTGAATTGGATGTGCCACGCTCATGTTCTTTCACCACAAAGCTCATGACCTGATCATCGGTCATGTGTGAACTCTGTGCGAAAAGAGGCCCTGAAGACAGGACGAGCGCCAGTACAAGTATGATATGTTTCTTCATTATTATTCTTTTATCTTAGTTTAATTTATATAATAACTCGAAATGAGTTATTTTGTTGTAGTAGAAGATTGAAAAGATGTTAATAAAACAAGAAACCCAGGGGTCAACCCTGGGTTACTGATGTTCTGAGCGAGATACGGGAGTCGAACCCGCCTCACAGGCTTGGGAAGCCCGTGCACTACCGATGTGCTAATCTCGCGAAGGAAAATACTAACTCCTTTCACAAGAAAGAGCCACGAGCGGGACTCGAACCCGCGACCCACGCATTACGAATGCGTTGCTCTACCAACTGAGCCATCATGGCTTTTTGCCCGAAAGCAGATGCAAAGGTAATGAATATTTTTTGAAATAAGAAATTATTGCCTAAACTTTTCTTGTGGTTAACTCTTATTAACTAAAGTTCGTTGGTTGCTATACCGGGTTCATAATAAAAGAGGGACTATCGCCAGTGGATAGTCCCTCTTCTGATTATAGTTTCTTGAATGTCAATTCTTCTTTTTTCGAATTTTTGCCTACCGAGATGGTGTCGCCTGGCTTCATTGTGCCATCGAGTAACATCTCGCAAACGGAATCTTCGATGTAGGTCTGGATGGCGCGGCGGAGTGGGCGGGCACCAAACTGCACATCGTATCCCTTCTTAGCTACCATCTCCTTTGCCTTTTCGGTAATCTGGAAATGGAATCCCAAGTCTTCTATTCTCTTGACCAGTCCTTCCAAGTCGAGGTCGATGATGCGCTTGATGGCATTGAGATCCAGCTGGTCGAAGGTGATGATGTCATCGAGACGGTTCAGGAACTCTGGAGCAAACTGCTTACTCAGACTCTTCTGAACGATGCTGCGGGCGTACTCCTTGTCTTTCTCATCCATCGCCAATCCGCCTTTTATACCTGCAGAAGTAAAGCCGACGCCTCTGCCGAAATCTTTCAGCTGGCGGGTTCCTGCGTTAGAGGTCATGATGATGATGGTGTTGCGGAAGTCGATGAGTCGGCCGTTGCCATCGGTAAGTCTGCCTTCGTCGAGTACCTGTAAGAGCAGGTTGAATACCTTGCTGTTGGCTTTCTCTATTTCGTCGAGCAATACGATGCTGTATGGTTTGCGGCGTACCTTTTCGGTCAGCTGTCCACCTTCGTTATAGCCTACGTATCCTGGAGGCGCACCTACCAGACGTGAGGTGTTGAAACTCTCGGAGAATTCGCTCATGTCTATTCTGATGAGTGAATCTTTCGAACCAAACATTTCCTCGGCAAGTTTCTGGGCAAGATAGGTCTTACCTACACCTGTAGGACCCAGGAACATGAATACGCCAATAGGATGGTTAGGGTCGCGCAAGCCTACACGGTTCCTCAGAATGGTCTTTACCATCTTGTTGATGGCATTATCCTGAGCAATCACCTTGTGCTTCAGGTTGTGTTCCAGATCTTTCAGACGTTTGCTTTCACCCTCTGCCATGCGTTGGGCAGGTACGCCGGTCATCATGCTGATAACGTTGGCAATGTCTTCGGCTGTCACCTCAACATATTCGCCAATCTCTCCCTGCTGCCATTGCGCCTTCATGTCCTCAATCTCTTTCTCGATCTTGGTCTGGGCATCTCTGCATGAGGCTGCCATCTCGAAGTTCTGGTTTGCTACAGCCTGCTGCTTCTTGCTGATTATCTTTTTCAGTTCTTTTTCCAGCTTGATATATGGAGCAGGAACACTTGCATTATTAATATGTACGCGCGAGCCGGCTTCATCTATCACGTCGATAGCCTTGTCTGGGAAGTGGCGGTCGGTGATATAGCGCTCTGTCAGTTTGACACATGTTTCGAGAGCCTCGTCTGTATATCTCACACAGTGATGCTTCTCGTAATGTTCCTTGATGTTGTGCAGTATCAGCAGGGTCTCTTCGCGTGTAGTTGGTTCAACGATAACCTTCTGAAAACGGCGCTCCAAGGCTCCGTCCTTCTCAATGCTCTTGCGATACTCATCGAGCGTGGTGGCACCGATACACTGGATGATACCTCTTGCCAGGGCTGGTTTCAGAATGTTGGCGGCATCCATGCTTCCTTCGCCGGAACCGGCGCCTATCATGGTGTGAATCTCATCTATGAAGATGATGATCTCCGGATGGTCCTCCAGTTCCTTGATGACATTCTTGATGCGCTCTTCAAACTGTCCGCGGAATTTGGTTCCTGCAACGATGGCAGTCAGGTCGAGACTTACCAGACGCTTGTTGAAGAACATAGGCGATGTTTCCTGGTTGTTGATGAGCTGTGCCAGTCCTTCTACGATGGCACTCTTTCCTACGCCCGGTTCACCTATTAATACTGGGTTGTTCTTCTTTCTGCGACCCAGAATCTCGAGCACGCGCTGAATCTCCTTCTCTCTGCCCACGACAGGATCCAGTTTTCCATCGGCTGCAGCCTTGGTCAGGTCGAAACTGAATTTGTCGATGGTAGGGGTGCTGCTCTTTTTGCGCGGAGTTCCATTTGAACGGGTAGACAGTCTCATCGGATTCTGGTCCTTTTCCATATCGAATGGCTCTTCGTCAGTTTCCATCATGTCGTTCTGCTCGTTGTAGTCATCTTCTGCTTCTATTCCACCAGCCATCTCCAGATTCTCTGCTTCCTCCTGCCTGTCTGCATCAGGAGTTTCTGAATCTGGTGTTTGGGGGTCCATTTTGAAATCCTTCGGCTCTTCTGTCTTCTGTTCATCATCCTTGTCAGTAGGATAGAGCATTTCGATGGCACGGTCGTAGCTTAAGCCCAGTTGACTCAGCCAGTTGGCTACAGGGTTCTTGTCATTTCTCAAGATGGCAAGCAGCAGATGTCTTGGCTCTACAATCTTGGAGTGCTCGTAGTTGTTTGCCTCGCGGATAGAGTCTCTGATAATGCTGTCTGTTATCTGGCTGAATGGGATGTGGCTGTTCTCCTTCACGTTATCGGCAGGAGTTTCTTCCACACGCTTTTCCAGTTTGCTGTTAAGGACTCCGCTGAAAGCCATCGGACTGATGTCTGCGCCCTTCAGGAGCTTGTTGACATCGCTGTCGTTCTGGCTAATCAGACTCAGCATCAGATGCTCCACGCTGATTTCTCTTCCCAAGGTGCGTGCTGCTTCTTTGCTACTTCTGTTCAGTATGTCCTGTATATGTGAAAACGGATTTATCATATTTGCTTATATTTTTAAATATCTCAGTGCAAAAGTACACATTATTTTCAATAATAGCAAATGATATGCCAACTTTTTTGCATTGTTAAAATACAAATAATGCTAAAATAATGCGATTTTTCGCCTCTAAAGCGTTTTAGTATCATTTTTTTTTGTATCTTTGTCGGGAATTTCAAAAGGGTAAAACGGCTTAGAACGCAAGGAAATGCCCTTAAACGCGATTTCCGGATGGAAAACAGGCGTTTTGAAAGTAACGAATAAACAATAATACATTAATATAAGAAATGGACGAAAATCAGACAATGGATCATGATAGAATCATGAAGATCAACATTGAGGAGGAGATGAAGTCGAGCTACATCGATTATTCGATGTCAGTTATCGTGGCTCGTGCCCTCCCTGATGTACGCGATGGTTTCAAGCCTGTGCACCGCCGTATTCTTTACGGTATGCTCGGCATTGGAAACACCAGTGACAAACCTTATAAGAAATGTGCGCGTGTTGTTGGTGAGGTACTCGGTAAGTATCACCCTCACGGTGACTCTTCTGTTTACGGCGCTCTGGTGCGTATGGGACAGGAGTGGAACATGCGTTATACCTTGATTGACGGACAGGGTAACTTCGGTTCTGTTGATGGTGACTCTCCTGCTGCCATGCGTTATACAGAGTGCCGCCTCTCCAAGATGGGTGAGCATATCATGGACGACCTTGACAAGGAAACGGTTGATATGACCAACAACTTCGATGATACCCTGCAGGAGCCTACCGTGATGCCTACCAAGATTCCTAATCTTCTGGTGAATGGTGGTAACGGTATTGCAGTAGGTATGGCTACCAATATGCCTACCCACAACCTGGCTGAGGTAATTGACGGTTGCTGTGCATATATCGATAATCCTGACATCGACACCGATGGATTGATGCAGTATATCCCTGCTCCTGACTTCCCAACCGGTGCTACCATCTATGGTATCCAGGGTGTGAAGGATGCATACGAAACGGGTCGTGGCAGAATCGTGGTTCGTGCCACTGCCGAGATTGAAAGTGGTGAAAACCATGACAAGATTGTTATCACCGAGATTCCTTATGGTGTTAACAAGGAGCAGCTCGTGATGGCTATTGCTGACCTTGCCAAGGAAGGCAGAGTAGATGGCATCGCTAACGTAAACGATGAGTCTGGCCGTCAGGGTATGCGTATCGTTGTTGATGTGAAGCGTGATGCCAATGCTAATGTTCTTCTGAACAAACTCTTTAAGCTGACAGCTCTTCAGAGTTCATTCTCAGTGAATTGCATCGCTCTTGTTAATGGCCGCCCACGTCTTTTGAGCTTGAAGGAGTGTGTGAAGTATTTCGTAGAACATCGTCATGATGTTACAATCCGCCGCACCCAGTTCGAACTGAAGAAGGCTCAGGAGCGTGCTCATATTCTCGAGGGCTTGATCATTGCCTGCGACAACATCGATGAGGTGGTACATATTATCAGAGCCAGCAAGACTCCATCTGATGCCCAGCGCAACTTGGAGAAGCGCTTCGAACTCGATGAACTTCAGAGTAAGGCAATCGTGGATATGCGCCTCAGCCAGTTGACAGGCTTGCGTCTGGAGCAGTTGCACAATGAATTCAACGAGTTGATGAAGACCATCGACTACTTGAACCAGATTCTGAACGATCCTGAGCTCTGCAAGAAGGTAATGAAGGACGAACTCAACGAGGTGAAGGAGAAGTATGGTGACGCACGTCGTACCATGATTAAGCCTGATGACCATGAGTTCAATCCAGAAGACTTCTATCCAAACGACCCAGTGGTTATCACCGTGAGTCATCTCGGATATATCAAGCGCACCCCATTGTCAGAGTTCCGTGAGCAGGCTCGTGGTGGAGTAGGTTCTAAGGGTGCCCGTACCCGTGATAAGGACTTCACCGAGTATATCTATCCTGCTACCATGCACCAGACCATGCTGTTCTTCACCAAGAAGGGCCGCTGCTACTGGTTGAAGTGTTACGAGATTCCTGAGGGCGACCGCAACTCCAAGGGTCGTGCTATCCAGAACCTCCTCAACATCGAGAGCGATGACCAGGTGAATGCATTCCTCCGTCTGAGAGGCTTGAATGATGCTGAGTTCATCAACAACCATTACGTAGTCTTCGCTACCAAAAATGGTACGGTGAAGAAGACCTGTCTGGAGGCATATTCCCGTCCACGTGCCAACGGTGTGATTGCTATCAACATCGTAGAGGGCGATGAGGTGGTAGATGTTCGTCTGACAAATGGTCATAACGAGCTGATTATTGCCAACCGCAATGGTCGTGCTGTCCGTTTCGACGAGAACGAGATTCGTACAATGGGCCGTACGTCTACCGGTGTTCGTGGTATGCGCCTCGATGAGGGTGATGATGCCGTAGTAGGTATGATTGTTGTCAACGATCCTGAGAAGGAAACCGTGATGGTAGTGAGCGAGCAGGGTTATGGTAAGCGTTCTGACGTACTCGATTACCGCGTTACCAAGCGTGGCGGTAAGGGTGTGAAGACACTGAGTATTACCGACAAGACCGGTCGACTGGTAGCTATCAAGAACGTAACCGATGATAACGACCTCATGATTATCAACCAGAGTGGTATCGTAATTCGTCTTGCTGTAGCTGATTGCCGTGTCATGGGCCGTGCTACCCAGGGTGTACGCCTCATCAATCTTACCAAGAAGAATGATGTCATTGCCAGCGTATGCAAGGTGATGAGTTCTGAGCTCGAGGCTTCTGTAGAAGAGGAGAGCCGTTCTGCCTGGGCTAAGAAGAGCGAGGAGATAGAGAATGATACCGTAGGTGCCAAGACTGCTGAAGAGGCTGCTGAGGCTGAGGCTCATCTCGCTGACGAAGCATCTGAAGCTGAGGATACCGATTCGGGCAACGTAGATTTCGAATAAAAGAAAAGACGCGTAAAAATAAATAACAACAACTTTTAAACTCATTAAGAAAAATGAAAAAGTTTTTAGTAGCTGCAATGATGGTACTAGGTGCCACATCAGCATTCGCAGGCGACAGTGACGCTCTCAAGGCTGTCATGAAGGCTAAGTCTTATGCCGAGGCTGAGGCTTTGGTTAAGCAGAATTTGGGTCAGATGGCTAACGATGCAGAGAAGGCCAAGGCTTACAACAAGCTCGTTGATCTCGCTATGAAGCAGTTCAACGACCAGCAGAGCATCCAGCAGACCAATCAGATCATGAAGAAGAACGACCCGGTTGACGAGGCTGCTATGTCTGAGGGCGCTTACAATGCATTGATCAATGCTATTGAGTGCTACAAGTACGACCAGCTTCCTAACGCTAAGGGTAAGGTTGCTCCTAAGTTTAACAACAACGCTAGCCGTGTATGGGGTGCTCGTGTTCAGCTCGTTAATGCGGGTCAGACTGCAGCTCAGAACAGTAAGGCTGATGAGGTATTGAAGTATTGGGGTGCTTTCCTCGATACAGACAATGAGCCTCTCTTCGCTTCTGTAGACCAGAAGCAGAAGGATAGCGAGAAGGAGTATATCGGTCAGGTTGCTCTCTTTGCAGCCCGTTATGCATACCAGGCTAAGGATGCTGCCCGTTGCGAGAAGTATTGCGACATCGCCATGAAGAGTGAGAAGGAGGCTAAGGATGCCCTCAACCTCAAGCTCTATGTAATGAAGGACGGCTTGAAGACTCACGAGGATTCTCTTGCCTATGTTAACAAGCTCAAGGATATCTTTGCAAAGGACGAGACCAATGAGGTTGTTCTCGATGGTTTGAACTCTATGTACTCTTCATTGAAGATGGAGAAGGAGCAGACTGAACTTTTGGACGCAGCTATTGCAAAGAACCCTAACAACTTCGTAGCTCTTGCCAACAAGGGTATGATGTATATCCAGAAGAACGATGCTGACAACGCTATCAAGTGTTTGAAGCAGGCTCTTGCTGCAAAGGAGGATAACGTAGTTGTTCTTACTTATCTGGGTGCTTGCTACAACAGCAAGGCTGGTAACTTGCAGGATCCTAACGGCCGCAAGGTTGTTTACCAGGAGGCTATCAAGGTTCTCGACAAGGCTAAGCAGCTCGATCCAGAGAAGGCTCAGGCTAACTGGGGTTACACCCGTTACCAGGCTTACTATGGCTACTATGGTCCTAACGCAGCAGAGACCAAGCAGGCTGAGGCTGAGAGCAAGTAAAAAGTTTAAGCTTCAAATAAGTATTTGATTCTCATAGGGGGATGTCACCTAGTGTGGCATCCCTTTTTTTTGTTTCTTTGAGATAGGGTTGTTCCGGTAAAATAACAAATAGGACTGTGTTTTTTGTGGCAAAATAATTGATAAATACATCAGCGAGGAATGTTGGTTTGCTGTATGCGCCCATCAGCTGGTCTACGCATGCACAACAGGTGTTGTGCGAGCGCATATCAGCTGTTATGCATGCGCACAACAGCTGTTGTGCGGCCTACGGAGTTAACTTCTCCGATAACCTATACTATCTTTTCCGACAACTTCATCCGTCTTTTCCGACAACTTCTTCCGTATTCTGCGATTGTATCTTACGCTTGCGTGCATTTATTGAAGTTGTTCATGTGTCGTAAAAATCTTCTTGGTGTGTCCGTATTCCATAAAAATAGGCTGAGCCATCATGCGATGACTCAGCCTTAATTCTTTTTTATCCATTCAGAACTTTACTGCTGAACAGGAATCTTCTTGACGCGACGCTCGTGACGGCCACCTTCGAATGTTGTGGCAAAGAACTCGTCGAGAATAGCCTCGGCGGTCTTGTTGTCTACGAAACGACCTGGAAGTACCAATACGTTGGCATCGTTGTGCTGACGAACCAAATGAGCAATCTCCTTGCACCATGCCAATCCGGCACGTACACTCTGATGCTTATTCAATGTCATGGCGATACCTTCGCCGCTGCCGCAAATGCCGATACCTGGATATACTTCGCCACTCTCAATGCCTTTAGCAAGAGCATGACCGAAGTCAGGATAGTCTACACTCGCATCGCTGTATGTACCATAATCCTTTACAGGATAACCCTTCTTTTCCAAATATTCCAATACAAATTGCTTCAATGGAAAACCTGCGTGATCGCATGCAATACCAACTGTCTTTACTTCCATAATACTTAAGTTTTTAAGTGAAGAAACCGGTGTAAACCCTTATCCTTCACAAGGTTAATATTAAAAGAGTGAAAGGAGTCGGATGCCGGAAATGGAAATCTGCCATCCGGCAAAATCTCCAACTCCAGCTTCCAACTCCTGTTTAGTTTATGCTAATTAAGCCTCTGCCAAGAAAGCCTTTACCTGCTTGTAAACGTTCTCGCCTGTGTAACCGAGCTTCTCATCAAGTACCTTGTAAGGAGCTGAGAAACCGAAGCTCTCCATACCCCAAACCTTACCATTAGCGCCTACGAGACCCTGGAGTGTTACAGGAAGACCGGCAGTCATACCGAAGATCTTAGCGTTCTTTGGCAATACGCTCTCCTGATATTCCTTGCTCTGACCACGGAACAAGCCCTCTGATGGAGCACTTACCACGCGAACCTTGATGCCGTCGGCACGCAAAGCCTCGCAACCAGCCTCCAATGTAGAAACCTCAGAACCGCTTGCTACGAGGATAACGTCTGGATTCTCGTCGCTGCCTGCTACGATGTAAGCACCCTTGGCTGCCTGCTCATAGTCTGTTCCCTCTGGCAACTTAGCGATGCCCTGGCGAGAGAAGATCAAAGCTGTAGGAGTCTCAACATTCTCCATAGCGAGCTTCCAGCAAACTGTAGTCTCGTCAGCATCAGCAGGACGGAATACGCGAACGCTGTCCTTGCCTGCGTGGTTCTTTAACTTCTCCATGAGGCGAATCTGTGCCTCCTGCTCCACTGGCTCGTGAGTAGGTCCATCCTCACCAACGCGGAATGCATCGTGAGTCCAGATGAACTTCACTGGAACCTGCATCAGGGCAGCGAGACGAACAGCTGGCTTCATATAATCAGAGAATACGAAGAATGTACCCATTGCTGCAACCACACCACCGTGGAGCATCATACCGATACACATATCAGCCATAGTCAACTCAGCAACACCAGCCTGGAAGAAAGCACCTGAGAAGTCACCGCGAACGATGCTCTTGGTCTTCTTCAAGAAACCGTCTGTCTTATCAGAGTTAGAAAGGTCAGCAGAAGCACAGATCATGTTAGGAACCTGCTCTGCCAAAACACCGAGACAAGCAGCAGATGCTGCACGTGTAGCTGAACCAGCCTTCTGCTCAACCTTGCTCCAGTCTACCTTAGGAGCCTTGCCGCTGAACCACTCATCCATCTGGGCAGCCTTCTCTGGGTTAGCCTTGCGCCACTCAGCCTCTGCAGCCTTGCGCTCTGCAACGATCTTCTTCAACTCCTCAGCACGCTTAGCGTAGATTTCCTTTACATCGTCGAAGATAACGAATGCATTCTCAGGATCACCACCGAGGTGCTTGATAGTATTAACGTAAGCGTCGCCACCGAGAGGAGCACCGTGAGTATTGATGCAAGCCTCGTAGCTTGTGCCGTCTGCGCGGAGGGCACCCTTACCCATTACGGTCTTACCGATGATGAGTGTAGGGCGATCCTGCTCCTTCTGGGCAGCATCAAGCGCCTCACGAATCTGAGCCACGTCGTTACCGTTGATCTTGATGACGTTCCAGCCCCAAGCCTTGTACTTCATCTCTGTATCCTCGTTCATTACAACGCCACACTCTGTAGAGAGCTGGATGTCGTTAGAATCGTAGAACATGATGAGGTTGTTCAGACCGAGGTTACCGGCGATACGGCCAACACCCTGAGAAATCTCTTCCTCTACAGCACCATCAGAGATGTATGCGTAGATCTTGTGCTGCATCATGGTTGAACCCAGACGAGCCTCGAGGAACTTCTCTGCAACAGCTGCACCAGCTGCGAGGGCATGACCCTGACCGAGAGGACCAGATGAGTTCTCAATACCACGCTGAAGGTCGAGCTCTGGGTGACCAGGAGTTACAGAACCCCACTGGCGGAACTGCTTGAGGTCTTCCATTGAGAAGAAACCACGCAAAGCCAAACCAGCATAGAGCATTGGGCTCATGTGACCTGGGTCGAGGAAGAAACGGTCACGACCTGTCCATGTTGGATCTGCTGGATCATAAACCAGGTACTCTGAGAAGAGCACGTTGATGAAGTCAGAACCACCCATAGCACCACCTGGGTGACCGGAATTTGCCTTTTCTACCATTGAAGCAGCCAAGATACGGATGTTATCAGCTGCATGATTCATTACTTTAATGTCGTTCATAATTTTATATTTATTATTGTTGTTATTTCTGCTGAAATATTCTTGTTTTTCTAGCTCTGAAGGCTACTCAAAAGAAGGATACTTCCTTTTTCGCCTTCAAAGATACTATTTTATTTTCAAAACTACGATAGATTTTGAAGGAATTTTTACCTTAAGGGTGTTTTTCTTTACTTTTGCATCCTTAAAAACTGCAGGCTTCACTACATCCGGGTGTGCGAAGTCGTTGTAATCGCTCACCTTGTTGCAGGAAAGAATCTGTCCTGTTACAGTTTTTGGAGCAGCTGCACCATCCAGATTGAACTCTATCTGCTGAGCCTTGTCAAGACTGACATTGGCAAGAGCAACCACAATGGTTCCATCTGCCTTCTTGGCTGCTGAAGTAGATACCAATGGAATCTTTCTTCCATCTCTTGCGTGATCATCGCCGCGAACATCCATAGAGTCGCACTTTACATCCATTGGGAGATAGGTTGCCTCCTGGAAGTCCTTGTACATGTTGAATACATGATAGGTTGGAGTCAGAACCATGTGACCTGTTCCCTTTGTATCTGTCAGGATCATTGACTGGAGTACGTTGACAATCTGTGCGATATTGGTCATCTTCACACGCTCTGTATGGCGGTGGAATACATTCAGTGAGAGGGCAGCAACGAAGGCATCGCGCATACAGTTCTGCTGATAGAGGTGGCCCTTGATAGTGCCAGGCTCCTCATCCCACCAGGTTCCCCATTCGTCAACGAGGAGGGCTACCTGCTTCTTTGGATCAGCCTTGTCCATGATAGCCTCGTGCTTCTTGATGACATCTTCTATGCCGAGCGCCTTGCCCATGGTCCAGTAGTAATCCTCATTGTTGAACTTGGTGGCAGAACCCTTGCTGCCTGTCCAGCCTGTTACTGTATAATAATGTAGAGAGATGGCGTTGGCACGGTTGCCAATACGGTCCATCAATACCTTAGTCCAGTTATAATCGTAATCGCTCGCTCCAGATGCAATCTTATAGAGCTGGTTCCCGTCATAGTTGCGGCAATAAACAGAGTAGCGGCGGAAGAGATCTGAATAATACTCAGGACGCATGTTGCCACCGCAGCCCCAACTTTCGTTACCAACACCGAGGTATTTTACCTTCCAAGCCTTGTCGCGGCCGTTCTGTCGGCGGAGTTTTGCCATAGGAGTATCTCCATCGCTGGTCATATATTCCACCCACTTTGCCAATTCCTCGACAGTGCCGGAACCCACGTTGCCGCTGATGTAAGGCTCGCAACCCAGCATCTCGCAGAGATTCAGAAACTCGTGTGTACCGAAAGAGTTGTCCTCTATGGTTCCACCCCAGTTGTTGTTCTGCATCTTTGGTCGCTTCTCACGTGGACCGATACCATCCATCCAGTGATACTCGTCAGCGAAGCATCCTCCAGGCCATCTTAATACAGGCACTTTCAGGTCCTTGAGGGCTTGGAGCACGTCGTTGCGGTAACCCTGAGTGTTAGGAATCTTAGAATCAGGACCTACCCAAAGACCACCATAGATACAACTTCCGAGATGCTCGGCAAACTGGCCGTAAATCTCTTTATTGATTTTCTGTGTTCCCTGGTTGGCATGGATTGTTCCTGTTACATCCTGAGCTTGAGCTGAGAATGCAACTGCTGTTGAAAGCAATGTGGTAGCGAAAAGTTTCTTCATCATTGTTCTTATTAATTGTTGTCGATTTTAAGTATAATACGTTTGTGGAGGTAGAATCCCCACAAACGTATTTATCGTTTATTTACTTTTTGTTCTCAACTGCTGCCTTTTCGATAGCAAGACCAGCCTTGTAGGTTTCGATATATTTATCAAAACCGGCTACATCTTCGGCAGTAGGTGCAATCTCTACACCAGTATTGCCTGCAAATACCTTCTTGTCGAGATAATCTGCCAGGCTCAACTTCTCATCGTTGTTAACGAGATAACCTGCGAGCAGGGCGATACCCCATGCACCACCTTCGCCTGCTGTCTCCATGACAGAGATAGGGGAGTTAATGGCAGCAGCGAGGATACGCTGACCTACACCCTTGGTCTTGAACAAACCGCCATGACCTGTGATGCGATCTACCTGTACCTTCTCGTCCTTGAACAATACATCGTTACCAATCTTCAATACAGCTACTGAAGCATAGAGGTTGGCACGCATGAAGTTGGCAAGGTTGAAGTGGTCGTTGGCAGAACGTACGAACATAGGGCGACCTTCCGCAAGACCTGTTACAGGCTCACCAGAGATATAGTTGTAAGCAATCAATCCACCGCAATCAGCATCGCCTTCAAGAGCGTGGTTGTAGAGTTTGCCGAATACCTCGTTCATATCTACTGGAACACCGAGCAACTCCTGATATTGCTTGAACAAACCTACCCATGCATTGAGGTCGGAAGTACAGTTGTTGCAGTGAACCATTGCTACAGGGCTGCCGTCTGGAGTAGTCACCATATCAATGACTTCGTAAGGTTTGCTCAAGGCTTTCTCTAACACGATCATAGAGAAAGAAGAAGTACCTGCACTGACGTTACCGGTGCGCTGACGGACAGCGTTGGTAGCCACCATACCTGTGCCAGCATCACCCTCTGGAGGACAGAGAGGAGTACCAGCCTGGAGTGTGCCTGATGGGTCGAGTTTCTTTGCACCTTCCTCGGTCAATACGCCAGCATCTTCGCCTGCGTTCAGTACCTCAGGGAGAATGTCGAGAATCTTCCAGCCCAGGTTCTTAGGCTCGATGAGCTTATCGAACTTAGCTACCATCTCTGCATCGTAGTTGTTGGTGTTAGAGTCGATAGGGAGCATACCTGATGCATCGCCTACGCCCAAAACCTTCTTGCCTGTGAGCTGCCAGTGGATATAACCGGCGAGAGTGGTAAGGAAGTCAATCTTGTTGATGTGGTCCTCACCATTCAGGATAGCCTGATATACGTGAGAGATACTCCAACGCAATGGGATGTTGAAGTGGAAGAGCTCTGAAAGTTCAGCTGCAGCCTTGGCTGTATTGGTGTTACGCCATGTGCGGAAAGGAACGAGAATGTTCTCATCCTTACCGAATGCCATGTAGCCGTGCATCATCGCAGAAATACCGATGGCAGCCAACTGCTTGATTTCGCAGTCGTACTCAGCCTTCACGTTCTTGCGGAGGTCGGCATAACAATCCTGCAAACCTTTCCAGATTGTGTCGATGCTGTAAGTCCAGAGACCATCAACCAACTGGTTTTCCCACTCAAAGCTACCCTGTGCGATAGGGTTGTTGTCGGTGTCGATCAAGACAGCCTTGATTCTGGTAGAGCCAAACTCGATACCGAGAATGGCCTTACCTGATTCTATAATAGTTTTTGCGCTCATTATTGATTCTTTCTTTAATGTAAGGAACAAAGAGTAAAGCAATGGAATTCTTCACTCTTCGTTCTTCACTTTTCACTTAAATTATCTCAACGCCTTGTTGAGCATGTAGTAAATCTCGTTGTTGCGGAGCTGCTGCTTGAAGCTGCTGATAGTTGTGTTCTTGTCGATGTTGACGAACTCAATACCGAGAATCTCGCAGAAGTCTTCCCAGTACTCAGCAGTGATATCGTAAGAGAATGCACTGTGGTGAGTACCACCAGCGAGGATCCAAGCACCTGCACCAATCTCGAAGGTTGGCTGTGGAACCCAGAGAGCTGAAGCTACAGGGAGCTTAGGCATTGCCTTTGGCTCGATGCACTCTACCTCACTTGCGATGAGACGGAAACGGTTGCCGAGGTCAACTACAGTTGCCTTAACACCCTTACCTGTCTTAGATGTGAATACGAGACGAGCTGTCTGCTGCTTGCGGATACCGATGCCGAGGAAGTGAACCTCGAGTTTTGGCTTGTCTGTTGCAATCAATGGGCATACCTCAAGCATGTGGCTCTGGAGGCTAGATGTGCGGTCGGCAGCGAAGTTGAGTGTGTAGTCCTCGAGGAATGAGCAACCCTTCTCCAAGCCCTGGTTCATTACCCAGAGTGTGCGGTAGAGGCAAGCTGTCTTCCAGTCACCCTCAGCACCGAAACCATAACCCTCTGCCATCAGGCGCTGTGAAGCCAAACCAGGAATCTGGTCGAAACCGCAGAAGTTTGGATCGTCGATGTCAGCATCGCCGAGGTCATCGAAGTTGGTTGTGAATGCTACTGCGTTCTCATCCTTCAATACGCGACGGAGAGCAATCTCAGCCTTAGCTGCGTTCTTCACCTTCTCCCAATATACTTCCTCGCCAGACTCATCAATCTTGATGGTGTACTCCTTCTTGTACTCCTCAACGAGAGCATCAGCCTCTGCATCAGTTACCTTCTTGTAGTACTCCATGAGTGAAGATACTGGGTAGTAATCTACGTGGTAACCCAAGCGCTGCTCGAACTCTACACGGTCGCCATCTGTTACGGCAACGTTGTTCATGTTCATACCGAACATCAAGCAGCGTACGTTGTGAGCATCAGCAACACCAGCAGCTACGCGAGCCCATGTTGCAATCTGCTTCTGAGCCTCTTCGCTCTTCCAGTAACCTACAACTACCTTTCTAGGGATGCGCATACGGGTGCAGATGTGACCGAACTCGATGTCGCCGTGAGCAGACTGGTTGAGGTTCATGAAATCCATATCGATAGAATCCCAAGGGAGTTCTGCATTGTACTGAGTGTGGAAGTGGAGGAGAGGCTTCTCGAGAGCCTGCAAGCCCTTGATCCACATCTTAGCTGGAGAGAAGGTGTGCATCCATGTGATGATACCTACGCACTTCTTATCGTTGTTGGCAGCCTTCATGACAGCTTCTACTTCTGCAGAAGAGTTAGCTGTGCCCTTGTAAACTACCTTGATTGGGATGATGCCACTGTTGTTCAGACCATCTACCATGTCCTTTGAGTGACCATCAACTATCTTAACTGTTTCGCCTCCGTAAAGAAGCTGTGCACCAGTTACAAACCATACCTCTAAATTTTCAAATGCTTTAATCATGATTGTTTGTTGTATTAATTGTTATTGTTAATGTGATTTAATATCTTTATTTGAATCACCCTTTAATTAGTGCTTTTTCTGTCCGTAGTAAGCGTTAGGACCGTGCTTGCGGTTGAAGTGCTTCTCTACGAGCAATGGGTTCATGGTGGTGTTTGGATTCACAGAGAATGAGATGAAAGCCATCTTTGCCACCTGTTCAGCTACTACTGCGTGATAAACAGCCTGGTCAGCATCCTTACCCCATGTAAAAGGACCATGGTTCTTAACCAATACGCCAGGAGTATGAACTGGGTTGATGTTATCTTTCTTGAAACGGTCAACAATGACAACACCTGTGTTGTGCTCATATTCTGCCATCATATCTTCTGTCATCGCATCAGTACAAGGGATGCAATCGTGGAAGTAATCAGCATGAGTTGTTCCAATATTAGGGATGTCCAAGCCAGCCTGTGCCCAAGCGGTAGCATAAGTAGAGTGAGTATGAACTACGCCACCCAACTCTGGGAATGCGCGGTAGAGAACCAGGTGGGTTGGTGTATCAGATGATGGATTCAGATCGCCTTCTACTACCTTACCTGTTTCCAAGTCTACCACTACCATATCGCTAGCCTTCATGGTGTCATAATCGACGCCAGATGGTTTGATGACAACCAGACCTTTCTCGCGGTCGATACCACTTACATTTCCCCATGTAAAGAGCACGAGGTTGTGCTTAACGAGATCAAGGTTTGCCTTGAACACTTTTTCTTTTAATTCTTCTAACATAATATCTTTTGTTTTAAGTTGTTTATTCTATTTCAAGTTGAACGATGGGTCTTCCTCGTATGCTTTCTTGTTGAAGCGGTAGAGGGCGGCGCCTCGTTTCGAGTTGACTTTATCGATGAGTTCTGTTTTCTCGATGAAGTCGATATCCTTCACGCGTTTGCGGAAGTTGCGCTTATCAATCTCTTCGCCTATTACTGCCTCGAATACATGCTGAAGCTGTGTCAGCGTAAAGAGGTCTGGGAGGAGTTTGAAGCTTAATGGCTCATGATTGATGCGGCGGCGTATCTGTGCGATAGCGTTGCGGATCATGAGTTTGTGGTCTGAGTAAAGTTCTGGAAGTTCGTTCAGACTAACCCATTCCAATCCGTGTTCTACACGGAGGCTGTCATCATAGTCTTTCACATTGATGAGAGTGCAATAGGCGATAGAGATAACTCGCTCACCTGGGTCACGGTCGATGCGGCCGAAAGCTCCTACTTGTCTTATATAGAGGTTTTTCATTCCAGTAAGTTCCAGGATGACTCTGTTAGCAGCATCTTCGAGATTTTCTGTTGCGCCAACGAAACCACCATAGAGTGACCATTCGCCTCTTCCCGGGTCCATCTTGCGTTTGCCTATCAGTACCTGGAGGTTACTACCGTCGAAACCGAAAATAATACAATCGACGGATACAAATACTTTGGAGTATTCATTATAAAACTGGGTCATGGCCTTTCTGCTGTTTTGATGTAATGATTCAATGTATGTATTGTTGTGTTCTTTTGCTTGCTCTTCATAGAGCAGGTTCGAGAGGAAAATCAAGGAGTAAGAAGGAGAAGAAAGGATCGCGGATTTTTTCAACGGAAACAGTTTTGTCTGATCTTTGAGAAAATTCCAGACTCCTCACTTCTTACTCCTGACGTGAATAATATTTTACCAGAAGTATGCGTAGAATGCTGCGCAGAGGCCGATTACTACGAGGGTACCGATAATATCGAAGGCACTCCAACTCTCACGGATAGACTTCTTGAAGTCTGATGTGAAGGTGATTGCCTCTACCTGCTCCTTGCTTGGAGCTGGAGTGAAGCAGCTTACTACTACCATGAAGATGATGAGGAATACGAGCAACCAGCACTCGAATACGAGCCAGTTGGTCTGCCAGAACCATGCGGTGTAATCCCAGAATGCACCATCCATTGTAGCCTTACCTGTGTCAGTAATGACGTTGGTAACGAGGCGGAGCATACCGATGAGGAAACCTGTAATCATGGTGTATTCACCTGCCTTTGGAGTAATCTTCTTAAAGAAGATACCCATTGCAAATACGGCTACCATGGCTGGAGCCAGAAGTGACTGGATCCCCTGGAGATAGTTGTACAATGTATCCATCTTCATCATGATTGGCAACCATGCGAAACCGAGAACAACAACTACAACGGTAGCGATACGGCCAACGAGTACGTAGTGAGCCTCAGACATGCCCTTCTTCAATGGCTTGTAGAAGTCTTCGGTGAAGAGGGTAGCACAGCTGTTGAAGAATGCTGCCAAAGAAGCAACCAAAGCACAGATGAAACCGATAGTTACGATACCCTTGATACCTGCAGGAAGTACGGTCTTTACCATGATGGCGAAGGCTGCATCAGTCTCGTTCATCTGGATAGCACCCTTCTGAGCCAAAGCGGCTGCAATCATACCTGGAATCAGGAACATGAAGCAAGGGAGTACCTTGAAGAAACCGGCTGCGATAGTACCGCGGCGGGCACGCTTCATAACCTCTACGTTGCTCTCGCCAGGAACCTGACCGAGTACACGCTGAACGATGTGCTGGTCTGTACACCAGTACCAGAAACCGATGATGGTTGCACCGATGAATACTACGAAACCAGGATACTCCTGATACATAGAGTCACCAGCCTCCCAGTGGAACATGTGAGTTGTACCATAACCATTGTTCAGCTTGCCGCAGTAATCCATCATGTCGGCCCAACCGGCAGAGATGCTGCCACCGCCGAGGGCAGAGAGGCCGAGGAAGAGTACGAGGAAAGAACCGATGACGAGGATAGGAGTCTGGATGGTTGACAATGTCATCACACCCTTCATACCACCGAATACGGTGAAGATAGTAGTGAGGATAATCAAGCCGATGGCACCAGCCCAAAAGTTCAAGCCCCAAAGATATTCAAAGAAGATACCACCTGTAAGGGCTGTAACACTCACCTTAGTAAGGATGTAAGCTACGAGGGTGATGATAGAGAGCCATGAACCTGTGCGCTGGGTATAGCGGAACTTCAGGAAGTCTGGCATGGTGATGATTTTACCCATCTTGTTGATAAGCAACTGATAGAAAGGTACGAACAACCAACCGAGGATGAGGATCATCCAACCCTGCATCTCCCAGTGTGCCATACCGACACCACTCTTGGCACCTGTACCTGCCAAACCAACGAGGTGCTCAGAACCAATGTTGGCAGCAAAAATAGCCATACCGATTACATACCATGGCTCACCCTTACCGAAGAGATAAGCAGAAGAGTCTTCACCTTTCTGAGCCTTTCTGTCTTTCACGATTGCGTGCCAGACAGCCCAAATTACGCCGATTACACCAATGGCGAGTACAGCCCAATCAAGCCATACGAATTCTGTTGAATTCCAATTCATAATTACTATAAGATTGTTTGTTTATTATTATTTGTTTGTTTTTCTCTTTTGTTGGATGCTTATTATGTTAGTTTCTTATCCAGCACATTTCGTTTTTTGTCATTGCGAAAACTTCTTGTTGGATGTTAGCTGTTCCGGCGGATTTTATCCGCCGGTTCGCTAACTTTTAAACTAACTTATGCTTACTTTTTAACGCTGAATTTGTAAGCGAGGTGAGAATAGTATTTCTCTCCTGGCTTCAATGTGGCATCTGTCCAATCCTTTACACCCTGAGCAATTTTGGTTGGAGAATCAGGATATTTCTGGCTCTCGAAGCAAACGCTTACGTGTTTAGGATACTTGATGCCATGCTTGCAGGCAATACCTGTACCTTGGAAGTTACCAGTGTAGACCTGAATACCAGGCTCGTTGGTAAATACTTCAAGAAGGATACCGCTCTTTGGTGAGTAGAGGCTTGCACAAACTGTTTTGTCATCGCCCTTACCATCCTTATATGTGTTCAAACACCAGTTGTGGTCGTAACCTGTGGCATTCTTAATCTGGTCAAAGTTATAATCTACCTTCTTGCCGATTTCTGCAGGTTTACGGAAATCCATAGGGGTTCCATCGACACTCTTGATTTCACCTGTTGGGATGTAAAGTGAATCTGCAGGAGTGAACTTATCTGCATTGATGTACATTACCTGATCGAAACCTTCCTTAGATGGATCGCCATTCAAGTTGAAGTAACTGTGGTTGGTCATATTGACAACGGTCTCTTTGTCTGTTGTAGCGCCAAACTCGATGTCGAGTGTGTTGTCACTCTTGACTGTATATTTAGCTGTTGCTGTTACGTTGCCAGGGAAACCATTCTCGCCATCCTTCGCATTGATAGTGAAGGTAACGGATGAGTCGTTCTTCTCTGTAATGTCGTAAACCTGGTTCAACCATCCTGTAGCACCACCACCATGCAGGCAGTTGCCATTATCATTTGCCTTCAACTGGTATGTTGAACCGGCAAGTGAAAGTTTAGCATCCTTGATACGGTTGGCATAACGTCCTACAGAAGAACCATAATCTGAAGGAGAGTTAAGGGTGTCAGCATACTGATGGATATTATCGTAACCAAGAACCACATCTGTTGGCTTTCCGTCCTTGTTTGGAACGGAAATGGAAACGACACGTCCACCATAATTGGTGAGGCAAACTTCCATGCCGTTTGCATTCTTGAGAGTTACTAACTCAGTCTTCTTGCCCAATACTGTTGAATCGAAATCTGCCGGATTCAAACCAGATTGTGTGAGACTTGCATTGCTGCTTGATGAACAAGCTGAGAGGGTAGCGATAGCCGCAAAACCAACTCCCATAAATAGGGTCTTAAATGTACTCATTTTTAGGCTGTTTTTTATTGTCTATTCATTTTGGGTGTAAAATTACAATTTTATTTCGAATCTGCAAGAGTTTTCCCTAACTTTTTTTCTTCTAAAGTGTCTTTTTAACACTATTTGTATGAAAACGCTTGTTTTTGGCTTATTTGGGTCAAAAAAACTGCAGTTAGCAAATACTAACTGCAGTTCCTTATATTATATATAATGTATATATTAGCAAACCTTGTGAGAACCCTCAGAGATGATTACAGGGTAAATCTCTGGAGCATGACCATATTTGGCTGTGAACTTAGCTGTAACGTCCTCAACGAACTTGTCGTAGATATCGTCCTTTACCAGGTTGATGGTGCAGCCACCGAAGCCACCGCCCATGATACGGCTACCAGTAACACCGTTTTCCTTAGCAACATCGTTTAAGAAGTCGAGTTCCTCGCAACTTACCTCGTATTCCTTGCTCAAGCCGTGGTGAGTCTCGTACATCTTCTGACCTACTGTCTCGTAGTCGCCCTTCTCAAGAGCATCGCAGACTGCCAAAACGCGGTCTTTCTCGCCCAATACGAAGTGAGCGCGGCTGTAATCCTCTTCGCCTACCTCAGCGCGAACCTCTTCCAACTGCTCCCATGTGCAATCACGGAGAGTTTCGAACTTAGCTTCTGGGTGCTTTGCTGCAATGTGCTTAACAACATTTTCGCAAGAGTTGCGACGGTCGTTGTATGGAGAACCTGCCAGCTCGTGCTTTACCTTAGAGTTTACCAGGCAGAGTTTATAGCCCTTAGGCTCGAATGGGAAGTATTCAAATTCGCGGCTGTTGCAATCGAGGCGCATCAACTTACCTTCCTTGCCGAAAACAGAAGCAAACTGGTCCATGATACCGCAGTTTACACCTACATACTTGTGCTCTGTAGCCTGACCAGCGAGAACGAGATCCCATTTAGAAACCTTGTTGTCACCGAAAAGGTCGTTCAAAGCAAAAGCAAAACAGCTTTCAAGAGCAGCAGAAGAAGACATACCTGCACCGAGAGGCACATCACCATAGAATGCTGCATTGAAACCCTTTACGTCAACGCCCAATGCCTTCATCTCCTGGCAAACACCATAGATGTAACGTGCCCATGAAGCGCGAGGACCTTCAGGATCATTAACCTTGAATTCTACACGGTCCTTCAAGTCGATAGAGTAGAGCATGACGGTATCTGTTCCGTTAGGACGGATTTCTGCCATGATACCCTTATCTACTGCACCTGGGAAAACAAATCCACCATTATAATCGGTATGCTCTCCAATCAGGTTAATACGACCTGGTGACATGTAGATGTTACCTGTTTTACCATCGAAATGCTTGATGAATCGGCTTCTTACTTTTTCAATATCCATAATTAGTTAAGTTTTTGTTGTGTTGTTACTAAAGATTTGATTATATGATTTAGCCCTAAGACTATATAAGCCTTAGGGCTAATTTATTTCGCGTTATTAATCAACAGGAATATCCTTGTTGATGTTCTTGCAACCAGCTACAGCATAGAAGAACATGTATGCCATACAGATGAGAGGCACAATGTAACTAGCCATATAGCCAGCGTTGTCTGCGATGAAGTTCTGTACCAATGGCATCAATCCGCCACCTACTACCATCATCATGAAGATACCTGAAGCCTGGGCTGTATACTTGCCAAGACCCTCAGTAGCAAGGTTGAAGATAGAAGACCACATGATAGAAGTGCAGAGACCGCAGAGTACCAGGAACATGGCAGCGATAGGCACTGTTACCATCTGGAATGATGTACCTGTAAATACAGGCATTTCTACTGTTGTTGACTTGCCGAGAAGTACGGCGAGGACGATAAAGATCATACCTGCACCATTGGCAATCATCATCATCATGCGGCTAGATACCTTGTCAGCAATAAAACTGGAGCAAAGACGACCAACCAGCATCAGGAGCCAGTATGTACCTGCAACGAAACCACCGATAGCTGCTGCATTTGCCAAGGCTGTACCATTGATGAAACCACCACCATTTGCTGTTGTATCAGAAATGTAGAAGTTCAATGTTCCAGGAATGCCTACCTCAACACCTACATAAACGAAGATTGCGATAACGCCGAGGTTGAAGTGGCGGAAAGCCCATGGCGAATGCTCGAATACAGTCTTGTCTGTAGTCTTACCCATCTCTGGATCCTGGATAGGGATGAAGTTCAAGATAACGAATGCTGCTGCGAATACGGCAAGGGCAATGTAAAGCACGAGGTTCACATCTACCATTTTGGTATTAGCAGTAACAGTACCGATAAGGGCACCTACGAGCATTGGAGTTAAAGTTCCGGATAAACTGTTCAATGTACCACCGATGAGGTTCAACTGGTTACCGCGGTTACCACCACCACCGATGAGGTTCAACATTGGGTTTACAACAGTATTCAAAATACAAACTGCGAAACCTGAGATGAACGCACCGAAGAGGTAAACAGCGAAGCCTGAGATGTCGGCACCGAACTTACCTGAAAGGAACTGGATGAGCACGCCTACGAATCCGGTAGCGATACCGGTGAGGGCGGTCTTCTTGTAACCGATCTTGGTGAGCAACTTACCTGCAGGGATACCCATGAAGAGGTAAGCCAAGAAGTTCATGGCGTTACCCAACATACCGATCATGTTAGCACTTCCGCTGTCAGCGAATACATTTTTCCAAATAACTCCGATAGGAGCAGCCAAATTCGTTACGAACGAAATCATGGCGTAGAGGAACATCATCGTGATAATGGCGATGATATTGCCATTTTTACTTTGGTTTTCCATTTTTTGATAGTTGATATTGTTATTTGTTATTATTATTTGCGAAAAGCTTGTTTATACTCTTTTTGAAGAGGTTATTGATTCTCTTTTATGGTAAAGAGGTTGCTACTCTTTTCTTCTAAGAGGTTGTTTCTTCTTTAAAGACGTTAAGACTTCTCTTTAAGATTGTTGTCGCGCTGGATGGGGTTTGTCATTCAAGCGCGAAAATGGAGCAAGTGCTGTTTAGAGTACCTGCTCCATGATTTATTCTGATTTATTTGTCAATTCCAAACTTATAGATTGTCTTCTGGGTGTATGTTTCACCCGGATTTAATCTGCAACTTGGGAAATAGGTGTGATTTGGAGTGTCTGGGAACTTCTGTGCCTCGAAGCAGACTGCACTGCGACGTGGGAATGTTGCACCAAACTGTCCTGAGATACCTGCAAGGAAATTACCTGTGTACATCTGCAAACCTGGTTCTGTGGTATAAACCTCCATGGTACGGCAGCTTACAGGGTCTTTTATACGGGCAGCGAAACTCAACTCACCTTCTTCTGTCTTGTTCAATACATAGTTATGGTCATAACCCTGACCATTCTTGATCTGCTCGTTGTCTGCATTGATGTCCTGACCAATTGGCTTTGGTGTACGGAAATCGAATGGTGTGCCCTCAACCTTCAAAATCTCACCTGTAGGGATAGAATACTTATCGATAGGGAGATAGTAGTTTGCGTTTACCTCACAGATGATATTGTCAACTGTTGGGGTAGGATTAGCAATACCCTGGATTGAGAAGAAAGCGTGATGTGTCAGGTTGCAGATGGTTGTCTTGTTGGTTGTAGCCTGATACTTGATAACGAACTCATTGTCGTCGGTCAATGTGTAAGCTACCCAAACTGTCAACTCACCAGTGAAGCCTTCTTCACCATAAGGGCTTGTGTATTTCAATACGACAGCGCTATCACTCATGCGGGTTGCATCCCAAACTTTGGTGTGGAAACCTGTAGGTCCACCATGCAGATGGTTGGGACCATCGTTGCATGCCAAATGATACTCCTTGCCGTGAAGTATGAACTTGCCTTCTTTAATACGGTTGCCATAACGACCGATGAGCACACTCAAGAATGGCTCTGGTGAGTTGATGACGTCCTGTATGTTGTCATGGCCTTGGATGAGGTTGGCATAGTTGCCATCCTTGTCAGGCATCATGATGGCTACGACTGCTCCACCATAGTTAGTCACTGCAACTTCGTTGCCTTGCTTGTTTCTTAACACGAAGAGATCAGTCTTCTTGCCATTCACTGTGGTCTGAAAATCTTCTCTTTTCAAACCACACTTATTTGCTGGTTCTGTATTCATAATATCTCACTTTTTTTTAGTTACCTTACTTTGGTTTAAGTAATGTACTGCAAAGTAACTAAAAAAAAATGAGTATTACAAATATTTTATGAACTTTTTGATTTAAAAAATCCTAAAACGATTCTGATAGCAAATCGGCAACGACGTAACTTGATCCGCCAATAAAGATAAAATCATCTTTTTTTGCGTTTGCTTTTGCTTTGTTAAATGCCTGTGCGATAGTTTGATAGCATGTTCCGTTTAAGCCGTGCTTTTGTGCGTATCCGTATAGTTTGTCTACAGGAATCGCTCTTTTGGTTGATGGCTGTGTCCAATAGAAAATCGTGCTTTCTTTTGGCAACTTTTCTAATAGTCCCATTACATGCTCAACATCTTTGTCGTCAACCATTCCGAAGACAATATGTTTCGTATCGGCTTTGACGGATGCAATCTGAGGTTCCAGATACTCCCATCCGGCAAGGTTATGTCCCGTATCACAGATGGTGAGAGGGTGCTCGTTGAGTTTTTCCCATCTGCCACGTAAGCCTGTCAGCTCGCATACATGTTCGAAGCCGTTCTTTATGCTTTCATCTTTGATTTCTATTCCTTCTTCCTTCAGGCATTCTACGGCTGCGGATATGGTGCAGAAGTTCTTTTTCTGATAGTTGCCTTTCAGTTCGAAGTTCGTGTCTGCGTCAGTTGTATGTGCAAAATGGATAGGAGAATTCTGCTCATGGGCTTTTTTGATGAACACAGGTTGGGTCTCTTCGTTCCATTCGCCAATAACGACAGGAATCTGTGGCTTGATGATACCCGCCTTTTCGCCTGCAATCTCGCCGAGTGTATTCCCGAGGAATTGGGTGTGGTCAAAACTGATGTTCGTGATAACGGATAGGATAGGAGTGATGATGTTGGTACTATCCAGTCTTCCTCCCAATCCAACTTCGATGACAGCAAAGTCTACCTTTTGTTCTGCAAAATACTGAAATGCCATCATGGTGGTCAGTTCAAAGAACGAAGGATGTAGCGGTTCGAAGAATTTCCGGTTGTTTTCTACAAAGTCGATTACATACCCTTCGCTTACCATCTCACCATTTACGCGAATGCGTTCTCTGAAATCTACAAGATGTGGAGATGTGAACAGGCCGACCTTATAGCCCTGGCTCTGCAGGATTGCAGCAAGGGTATGGGATGATGAACCTTTTCCGTTGGTTCCTGCAATGTGGATACATTTATATTGGTTATGAGGATGTCCGAAGTGTTCATCCATTTTATACATCGTATCAAGCCCAGGTTTGTATGCCTTGGCTCCAATCTTTTCAAAAACCGGCGTGCTGGTGAAAAGATATTCAACAGTTTCTTGATAATTCATGTTATATGTTATACCTTATTATATATACAGATAATCCCCGAAAAGAGCGAACCGTTCTTTCGAAGATAGTTCGCCCTCTTCGGGGATTGCTCTTTACTGTTTATTTTTTAAAGAGATTCTTGAAACTTTCAAAGAGAGATTTCTTCTCTGCATTATCTGCTTTGAAATTATCGCATTCCTTGAATTTCACAACAAGATCCTTTTCTTCTTTGGTCAGAGAGGTAGGGATGAAAACGGTAATATTGACGATAATATCACCACGGCCATAACCATATCCCTGAATAGCCGGCATACCTTTGCCGCGCAAACGGATCTGTTTGCCTGGTTGTGTGCCTGGTTCTATTTTAATCTTTGTCTTACCATCCAAGGTAGGGACTTCTACCTCGCCACCCAAAGTGGCAGTTGCAAAGTCAAGAACAAGATTATGGTATAAGTCCTGACCAACACGCTCGAAGTCATCGTTCTTTTCTACGCTTACCATTACCTGCAGGTTTCCGTAGAGTCCATTGTGCTTGCCTTGGTTACCCTTTCCTTCAACGGTAACAACCATATCGTTGTCGACACCTGCAGGGATATTGATTTCTACGAGTTCCTCGCCCTTCACGATTCCGTCGCCACCGCATTCCTTACATTTGTTCTTGATGATAGTTCCCTCACCGCCACACTTTGTACATGCAGCCTGAGTTTGCATCATGCCGAACATGCTGCGCACCGTCTTTAAGACATAGCCGCTTCCATGACATTCCGGACATGTTTCTGGCTGGGCACCACCTTCGCAACCTGTTCCGTGACATGCAGAGCAAGTTACATCCTTGCGAATCTTGAAGCGCTTGGTAACACCTGTTGCTGCCTCTTGGAGAGTCAGTTTTACTCTTACGCGAAGGTCGCCACCCTGGTAAACCCGCTTCTGTGAGCCGCCACCGAAACCACCGCCACCAAAGCCGCTGAAACCGCCGTGTCCGCCAAAGATATCTCCAAACATAGAGAAGATGTCGTTCATGTCCATGCTGGCACCACCGCCGAATCCGCCGAATCCACCTTGTGGACCGTCGAAACCAAACTGGTCATACTGCTGGCGCTTCTGGGCATCGTGGAGAACTTCGTAAGCTTCGGCAGCTTCCTTGAATTTCTCTTCCGCCTCTTTGTTGCCAGGGTTGCGGTCTGGATGATACTTGATGGCTATCTTTCGATACGCCTTCTTTATTTCGTCTTCTGATGCCGACTTGTCTACGCCCAGCACCTCATAATAGTCTCTCTTAGCCATTTGCTTATTTCAAATATTGAATTTTCTTGCAGAATTCTAATGGAAAGTTCTGGATTTTGAAAAATAATTCTTGATATTTCTTTCTTACTGACCTACAGCTACCTTGGCATGGCGAATCACCTTGTCGTTCATCGTATAACCTGTCTGGACGCAGTCAATGATCTTTCCCTTCTTGTCATCGCCCATTCCCGGAACCATAGCAATAGCCTCGTGGAAATCTACATCGAAATCCTTGTCGTTGGTTTCAATCTTCTTTACGCCAAGACCTTCGAGTGTCTTTACGAACTTGTTGAAAATCATTTGGACTCCTTCCTTGATAGCCTTAGGGTCTTCGCTCTTGTCAGCGATGGCACGCTCAAAGTCGTCGAGAATAGGCAGAATAGCAGCTACTGTCTTCTCGCCGCCATTCAAAATCAGTTCTGCTTTCTCTTTGAGGGTACGCTTGCGGTAATTCTCAAACTCAGCAGTCTTGTAGAGCAACTGTTTCTTGAGTTCCTCTACCTCTTGCTGTGCTTTTGTTAAAGGATCAATCTCTTCTGCCTTCTTGTCAGCAGCGTCTGTATTGTTGTCACCTTCTTCTGCCTTGTTGTCAGTATTCTGATTTTCCTCAGTATTTTCATTTTGAGTTGTCTGCTCATTATTTTCGTTCTGAACAGTCTCCTGAACGTTTCCGTCCTCTATATTGATTTCTTTTTCTTTTGACATAGTCTTAAATTTTTTAAACATGATAATTCTTGTTATTGGTTGCTTGACAAAAAGTGTGCCAACCCGATTCTCATCGAATTGGCACTATTAAATTATAAGATAATTTGTGGTTGCTGTTTAAAACAGCAGAATAACTTTCTGTTTAGAATCCGTACATCTTAGCCTTCTGCTCCTTGATAGCTTCATCGTAGATATACTCATCATAAGACATGAGCTTGTCGATGGTGCCTGATGGAGTGAGCTCGATGATGCGGTTTGCCACGGTGTTGATGAATTCGTGGTCGTGGCTAGAGAAGAGGATATTGCCCTTGAAACCTACCAGGTTGTTGTTGAATGCCTGAATACTCTCCAAGTCCAAGTGGTTGGTTGGTGTATCAAGAATCAGGCAGTTGGCGTTCTGCAACTGCATGCGTGCAATCATACATCTCATCTTCTCACCTCCGGAGAGGACATTTACCTTCTTCAGTACTTCTTCGCCGCTGAAGAGCATTCTTCCGAGGTAGCCCTTCATGGCAACTTCGTTACCTGGACCATACTGGCTCAACCAGTCTACCAGATTCTTGTCGCTCTGGAAGAATTCTGTATTATCGAGTGGGAGATAAGCTGTTGTGATAGTAACACCCCACTTGTAGTCACCTGCGTCAGCCTTTCTGTTGCCGTTGATGATTTCGAAGAGTGCGGTCATCGCCTTAGGGTTGTGAGAAAGGAATACTACCTTCTCGCCCTTTTCTATGTTGAAGTTTACATGGTCGAAAAGCACTGTTCCGTCTTCGTCGCATGCTTTCAGTCCCTCTACCTCCAGAATCTGGTTACCTGGCTCACGCTCCATCTGGAAGATGATGCCTGGGTATTTACGGCTTGAAGGACGGATTTCTTCGACGTTCAGTTTCTCCAGCATCTTCTTGCGGGATGTAGTCTGCTTACTCTTAGCAACGTTAGCTGAGAATCGGCGGATGAATTCTTCCAACTGCTTCTTCTTCTCTTCAGCCTTCATCTTCTGGTTCTGAGCCTGGCGGAGAGCCAACTGAGAACTCTCGTACCAGAAAGAGTAGTTACCTGCAAACATCGTAATCTTACCGAAGTCGATATCTACAGTCTGGGTACTGACAGCATCGAGGAAGTGACGGTCGTGAGATACTACGAGTACGGTCTGCTCAATGTTGCTGAGATAGTCTTCCAACCACTCAACTGTGTCGAGGTCGAGGTCGTTGGTAGGCTCATCGAGAAGGAGGTTGTCTGGGTTGCCGAAGAGTGCCTTTGCCAGCATCACGCGCACCTTCTCTGTATTAGAGAGTTCTCCAACGAGTTTATCGTGGCGGTCTTCCTTTACACCGAGGTTCTGCAGAAGTTGTGCGGCATTACTTTCTGCCTCCCAACCATTCATTTCTGCAAACTTGAGCTCCAACTCAGCAGCGAGGTTACCATCTTCTTCTGTCATCTCTGGCTTAGCATAGAGGCGCTCGCGCTCCTTCATGTTTTCCCATAATGGCTGATGGCCCATCAGAACGGTATCCATCACGCGGAAATCGTCATATTTGAAGTGGTCCTGTTCCAAGACAGAAAGTCGCTCGCCTGGTCCCATTTCTACTGTACCCTTGTTTGGTTCAAGGTCGCCGCTGATAGCGCGGAGGAAAGTAGATTTTCCGGCACCGTTAGCACCGATGATACCATAAATATTACCATGAGTGAACTTGAGGTTTACATCCTTGTAAAGCACTCTCTTTCCGAATTGGATCGCAAGATTTTGTACTGTAATCATCTTAATTTTATAAGTCCCTTATTATCAATTATTTATAAATTCTTGTTTTCTGTTACTTGCATATTGCTGACAAATGCGTTTAGTATAGTTTGTCGCCGTAAAGCGAACCCATACCGTCAATCTGGTTATTTGAGTTGAACTCAACTTTACCGCATCTTACAGTATCGTAGTAGAATTCATTGCTCCTTATTACATAGAAGTAAAGCATTGGCTTCATATATACATAGTAGAATGTGGATGGTGTAGAACTGTCCGCATCGCTTCTCGTGCATGATATGGTGTTGTATGTCAGAAATGTCTTGTTCCAGTGCTGACTTCCGTGACTTACTGAATACTGAGCATAGTATGACTTGCCGACCAAATCATTAGTCTTTGTGCATGGTTCGTCTTCAGACTTGGTGAAGCTCATGGTTTCTGTTTTCTTTCCTTCCCATCTGTCGTTATATGTAATGGTCATAGAAAGCTTGTTTGAGCTTAAGCTGTTCACAACATATTTCGTTTCGTTGCCGAAGTACTTGTTACTTACGGTAATCGTGTCCCCTTTGATGCTATAATCTCCTTCATCAAGAAACTTGTTTGAGATAAGAGAAGCGTTGTGCTTGTCAGACGAGAATGAAACAAAGTAGTAATTGCCGCCTCTCCATACTCCGACAATGTTATTGTCGTGAATCTTGTAGTTTGGCTTCTCTGCTCCAGGATTTGTTCCGTCATCATCGCTACTGCTGCATGATGTGAATGATGCTCCTGCAAGAAGTATCATTGCTGCTAATAATACCTTCTTCATAATCCTTATATATGTTACTGTAATCATATATACGTTATTACTGTCTGAATTCAATATTTTATTAATCTTAATTTCCGTTTGCTTGCGTATTGCTTGCAAAATTTATATTATTGTCACAACGTAAATCCCTGCGCAAAATCTTTCTGCGTAGAATTTGTTCTTTCTAAGCTCATCAACAAGTTTTCTGACGCAAGAGCTTTCTGTTTCTATTAAGGCAAAGCCTAAGCCGATATACCCCATCTTTTCTATTGCTATTCTAGAGTTTACAAGTTTGTTTACGGCCTCGTCACCTTGGTACATAAAGTATCCGTAGAAGTCTGCGTCTGGTCTTATGTCATCAAATTGTTTCCCGCTGATTATTAACTTGGAACTCGCTTCCGATTCTTCGAAAAAGCGCGCTACATCTTCGCAAGCTCTTGTTAGATCGAATCTATTGTAGATTTTCCCGTCAAGGATTTCTTTAGCTGTTTTCATATATCACTACTAATTTCTATTTTCTTGTTTTCTTTCTCTTCGTAGTTTGAGAAGTATTGCACCTGCATCTCATGCTTGATGTTGTCTATGCTTAGATATATAGACCTCTTCGAGCCTTTGGATGGGTTGTAGTGCCACATATACATATCAATTCCTTCCCATTTCATGTCCCCGTTTTCCCCTTCAGGGTACTTCTGTTTGTATTGCTTGAGAAGTGTGAAGTATGCGTCCTCCAGTTCGCTTTGAGTCCTATTTTCGAAAATGAACTTTACTTGCGTGATAGAGTCGTTGCTAGTGTCGTAATGCACTTCTTCTCTTACGTTAGTAAAACCCGCAAATTTTACCTTGAACTTTTTTACTCCAGAAACCGTTTCGTAAGGTTTGTATCCCCTTGTCGCAAGGAAAGCTGCGTATTTCTTGCTGGTTGTATATATGTCTCTTCCCATTACTACTTGCGAATAAGAAGCACTGGAGAATAATACTGCTGTTAATATGATTAATATTCTCTTCATAATATCAACATTTTGTACTGTAATCATTCCTTTTTATTATTCTGTACTTTTATTTTTTGTTTTTTTTTTACTACTATTAATGCCTTGAAAGAATCGAGTTGTTAGTCTAGACTTTTCAAGAAACGCTCACCCTGCGGAGTACGAAGCCAAATGGCAAACCCCAGTGCAGGTACCAATATAATGGAAAATATAATTGTTAAACCTTCTCCCATAATTTTATTTTTTTATTAATACCTTATTAGCAATATATGCAAAAAGCCAAGTAAGGAATAAACCAATAATTATACTGGTAATATTGAAGATTTTTAATTCGCCATCAGCATATATCGTGACGGCATTACCTGCAACCATGACCAAGAAACATGTCTTGGCAAGGTCGTAGAAAAACTTTCCGAGACATTCTCGGGCAGTTTTGTTTCTTTCTTTATCTTCTCTTTGCGTCATTGCAATTTCTGTTATTCAGCTGCAAAATTACAAAAAAATATTTGAAACACAATGATTTATTGGCAAAAGTTACTAATTTTTAGTTAAAAACATGGTGGCTTTTTGTTATTTTGCAGAAAAGTCTTACTTTTGTAGGCTGAAACGGAGAAAATGCAGCATTGATTCTGTGTTTTTCATGTTAAGAAAATGATATCGATAACAATATGAGACAACAAAATAGAAAAGGAAATTTTAATAAGCATACCAATAATGCTTATGGCTACGGAAACCCAAATGAATATGAGCATTACAAGGTAGAAAAACCTGCTCCGTTGCTGGAATGGCTGATGGAGAATGTGAAGGGACCAAGCAAGACCAAGGTGAAGCAGACTCTGCAGGGTAGGGGAATCAAGGTAAATGGCAAAACCATTACCCAGTTTGATTATGCCCTGAAGCCGGGTATGAAGGTGAGTGTGAGCAAGACAAAGAAGAATCAGGAGGTATTTAAAAGCAGATACCTTAAGATTGTTTATGAAGACAGATATCTGATTGTTGTTGAGAAAAACATCGGTATATTGAGTATGGCGGCCGGTCATTCTACTTTGAATGTGAAAACGGTGCTTGATGATTATTTTCATAAGACTCGCCAGAACTGTCAGGCGCATGTAGTACATCGCCTGGACCGTGATACTTCGGGCTTGATGATTTATGCCAAGGATAAGCAGACGGAACTGGCTTTGGAGGATGATTGGCATCATAATGTGTACGACCGCAGATATGTGGCTCTGGTTTCCGGAGAGATGGAAGAAGATGAAGGTACCGTTGCCAACTGGCTGAAAGATAACAAGGCTTATATTACTTACAGTAGTGATACGGATAATGGCGGCAAGTATGCTGTTACTCATTTCCATACATTAGAGCGTACCACCGCTCATTCTCTGGTGGAGTTCAAACTCGAAACGGGCCGTAAGAATCAGATTCGTGTTCATACAGCTGATATGGGGCATCCGGTGTGTGGTGACATCAAGTATGGTAATGGTGATGATCCGTGCCAGCGCTTGTGCCTGCATGCCTATGTACTGTGTTTCTATCATCCCGTAACGCATCAGCCTATGGAATTTGAAACTCCGATACCGGCTGAATTCCGCAGGGCATTAAAGAATGACCGTTAATAGGGTGGTGAATACAGATTGGTAGTTTATATATAATAATGTGATATGAATGATTTTGGATATTATGCGCTGGTATTGGTAGTCCTTGTTGTAGGACTGTTTGTCTTAAAGAAGGTGGCTACCTGCATGATTAAAGCAATGGTAGCTGTTGTTATGATAGCCGTGCTGGCAGTTCTTTACTGGCTCTTCTGTTGATAGTAGAGTTGTATGATGATGACGGGATAAGATTTTAGATATTTTTGATTGGTAAATTGGTTGCAGTTGTCTGGGTGTAAACTTTGGATGGCTGCAACTTTTTTATAGTGATATTTAAAGAGATATAAAGTGATATTTAAAGGTAATATTAAATGGTAGGGAGAAATATAAAACAAAAAAGAGCATTCCTATTAAGAAATGCTCTTTTTGTACACCCTTAGGGATTCGAACCCTAGACCCACTGATT
>UMLE01000628.1_pt1 | contig 214736 bp, 219 predicted proteins | sample 1966461 | NCBI WGS metagenome assembly UMLE01 (sample SAMEA4836196, study PRJEB28245) | human gut metagenome | biome: gut microbiome; material: fecal sample | place: Denmark | collected 2008 | reverse complement strand
GAATTTAAGTTTACGTGCGGAATTTACTTTTTCACTCAAGCATCAACTTCGTGTTTTCGTTGTTGTTCACTCGTACCGCATTCCTGTAACGATCCGCAGACTCATTTTTGTTTTTTGAATTCCCTGTATATTTTTTGTTGCAGACGTCATACTAGGAGTAAATATTGATACCAAAATCATTCATACAAAACAAAATCAGGAGGAAGCGAACATGTCCGATAGCGATACCGTAAAACTGCTCCGCGAATGTAATTCCGGCATACAGATGGCTGTTTTTTCCATCGATGAAATTCTGGAAAAAGTAACCGACAAGAACTTATATGAAATTTTAAAAAAATCCAAAGAAAAGCATGAGAAACTCGGTGATGAAACACACGCAATTCTTGCAGAATGCGGGGATGAAACAAAAGAGCCAAACATGCTGGCAAAAGGCATGTCGTGGATGAAAACCAATGCCAAAGTCATGATGGATGACAGTGACGCCACAATCGCCGACTTAATCGTAGATGGCTGCAATATGGGCATTAAGACGCTCTGCCGATATGAAAACCAGTATGCAGCAGCGGATGAGAAATCCAAAAAGCTGACCGATGATCTGATCCGGCTGGAAGAAAAACTGCGGCAGGATCTGAGGGAATATCTATAATCTTTTCCCGCCATGAAAATATCAATTCAAAACAACAGGATATATCTTTCCAGAACTTATTTCTATAAGATATATCCTGCTATCAACGCACACATACGCGATGCTTTTTCCAATTATATTAGTCTTCCACCAGCGTTTCCATCTCTTTGATGATCTCACCGAATGCGTTTAATGCATCCTGGATCGGAGCCGGTGTTTCCAGATTGACACCTGCAATCTTAAGCAGTTCGACCGGAGCCATAGAACAGCCACCGGATAAGAACTTTTTATAACGTTCTACTGCCGGAGCTCCCTCTTCCAAAATCTTATGCGCCACAGAAAATGCTGCACAATAGCTTGTCGCATACTGATAAACATAGAAGTTGTAATAAAAATGTGGGATTCTTGCCCATTCATATGCAATCTGTTCATCAGAAATAATGTCTGATCCGTAATATTTTTTGTTGAGTTCCAGATATACGCTGCTCAGATTATCTGCGGTCAGGCTCTCTCCGTCCTCATACATTTTATTGGTGAGCATTTCATATTCCGCAAACTGTGTCTGACGGTAAACAGTTCCCTTAAAGCTGTCAAGATAATGGTTCAAAAGATATGCACGCTCTTTTTTGTCTGTTGTATTTTTCAACAGATATTCCATCAGAAGAATCTCATTGCAGGTAGAGGCAACCTCTGCCACAAAAATTTTATATCCGGCATAAATATAAGGCTGTGCCTCGTTGGAATAATTCGAATGCATTGCATGTCCCATCTCATGTGCCAGCGTAAACATATCATCCAGCGTACCGTTGTAATTCAACAATACATAAGGATGACAGCCATATGCTCCGGCAGAATATGCACCGCTTCTCTTTCCCTGATTCTCATAGACATCGATCCAGCGGTTTTCAAAACCTTCTTTTACTTTATTGACATAGTCCTCGCCCAACGGTGCAAGTGCCTTTAATACGGTTTCTTTTGCTTCTTCAAAAGAAATCTTCTTTGCAACATCCGCGATCATCGGTGTATAAATGTCATACATATGAAGTTCCTCGACACCGAGGCACTTTTTACGCAGGGAAACATACTGGTGCATTTTGTCAAGGTTCTTGTTCACCGTGTCGATCAGATTGTGATAAACACTCGAAGAAACATTGTTTGCATCAACCGCACACTCCAGAGAGGAAACGTATTTTCTTGCTTTTGCGTGAAATACCTGCTGCTTTACATTACCGCAGTAAAGGCTTGCAGATGTATTCAGAAACTGTTTGTAGGTCTGATATAAATTCTCAAAAGCATCTTTGCGCACACGTCTGTCTGCAGACTGTAAAAATTGTCCGTAACGACCGTGGGTAATGCGGACTTTCTCTCCGTTTTCATCCTCAATCTCCGGGAATACAAGGTCAGCATTGTTTAAAATGGAAAACGTATCTGCCGGTGTCTGGCTCATCTCAGCCGTCATTGCAAGCAGCTTTTCCATCTCTGCTGAGAGGCAGTGTTCTTTCATTCTGCGGATTTCCGCAATCTGCTTTCTGTAAAGTTCCAGTGCCGGTAATTCCTTATAAAATGCTTCTAACGTCTCATCGGACGCTGCAATGATTTCCGGATCTGCAAACGCAGTTTTACTTCCCATTGCCGCATAAAGGGAATATACTTTTGCGGACATCGCCTGATGTGTGGTGTTGGTCTGATCCTCGTCAAAAAGACGTTCTGCATAGTTGAACGCCTTCTCGATTTTTTCTCCTGCACTTGCCAGATGCTCTAAAACAGCCAGGAGATTTTCAGCGGTCGCAGCAACGCTTCCTTCATACAAAGCAATTTTATCTACGATCTCTGTGATGACTTTTAATTCATTTTCCCACGCTTCGGTGGTCGGATACATGTCTTTTACATTCCATGTATCCGCCTCTTTTACTTCACTTCTTTTTAATAACTCTGATGCCATGATTTTTATTAGTCCTCGTAACCATTTGGATTATTTTTCTGCCATCTCCACGAATCTGCACACATATCTTCGATACCGTACTGTGCTTCCCAGCCAAGCTCCTCTTTTGCTTTGGTCGGATCACAGTAGCAGGTTGCGATATCGCCCGGACGTCTTGGTTTTATGACATAAGGAATTTTCACTCCGGTTGCTTTCTCGAAGTTTTTCACGATATCCAATACACTGTAACCGTGTCCTGTACCGAGGTTATAGATGCAAAGTCCTGCATTCTCCTTAATCTTCTTTAAAGCTTTTACATGACCGATGGCAAGGTCAACTACGTGGATGTAATCTCTCACACCTGTTCCGTCCGGTGTATCGTAATCGTTACCGAACACGCCGAGTTCTTTCAGTTTGCCGACTGCAACCTGTGTTACATATGGCATTAAGTTGTTTGGAATACCATTTGGGTTTTCTCCCATTGTACCGCTCTTATGTGCTCCGATCGGATTGAAATAACGGAGTAAAATGACATTCCATTCCGGATCCGCTTTCTGGATATCTGTTAAAATCTGCTCTAACATAGATTTTGTCCAGCCGTATGGATTGGTGCACTGTCCCTTAGGGCAGTTCTCTGTGATCGGGATCTCTGCTGGATCACCGTATACCGTTGCAGAGGATGAGAAAATAATGTTTTTGCAGTTATGCTGTCTCATCACGTCAACTAATGTCAAAGTACCTGCAATATTGTTATTGTAATATTCCCAAGGTTTTGCAACAGACTCGCCGACTGCCTTCAGACCGGCGAAGTTGATGCAGCTGTCAATCTGCTCGTTTTCGAAAATCTTATTTAAGATATCTCTGTCTAAAATATCCCCTTTATAAAATTTTACGTTTTTTCCCGTGATCGCTTTTACTCTGTCTAAAGATTTCTCAGATGAGTTGCTTAAGTTATCTAATACGACTACGTCATATCCTGCATTCTGTAATTCTACACATGTGTGGCTTCCGATATATCCGGCGCCTCCTGTAACTAAAATTGCCATAATAATCCTCCTTGTTTTGCGAAGCTTCATTAACCTTTCCTATGGATACATATTAACGCACCCAGCAGAAATTGTATAGACTAAAATGTGCAAATTATATGTAAAAATGTTGCATGTTCATTTCATGCTTTATATAATACATATAAATACAACATCTTATGGTACAGAAAATATCTTTTTATTTTATGAATAAATATTTACGATTGTCATAATTTTCATCTTACTGCAGGGAGGTAAATTTTTTTATGAATCAAAATTATAAAAATTCCTACAAAGTGACCGAAAAAGAACTTGTGTCACTGTCAGTCTACAATGTAGGATTCCAAAAATGCGATCCACTCTACCAGTGGGGTCCCGGAATCCGCGATCATTATCTGATTCATTATATCATTTCCGGAAAGGGATATTATAAAATCAAAAATACAACTTTCACGCTGCAGACAGGAGATTCTTTTCTCGTCTATCCGAACACGGAAGTATTGTATTTTGCGGATGAAACCGATCCGTGGGAGTATGCATGGGTTGGTTTTACCGGAAGTGACGCCTCAATGATCTTAAAGGCAACGGATTTTTCGACAGAAAGACCTGTTATTGAACATACACCACTGGGGGAATCCATTCACAGGCAGATCCTCCATATTTATGATGCCAGAGGAAATGAGTTCGAACACGCCGTGGAAATGACCGGCCGTCTCTATACCATGCTTGCACTCTTCATGCATGGAGCAACGACAAACACAACGCAAAACTCTGCTAACAGCTATGTGCAAAAAGGGATTGAATATATTTCTTCCAATTATTCTTACCATATCACGGTGGAGGATATTTCCGCCTATGTAGGACTGAGCCGAAGCCAGTTGTTCCGCTCCTTTGAATCCGTGCTTGGTCAGTCTCCAAAGGAATACCTCACGGATTTTCGTATGAAACAGGCGTGCTATCTGCTGGAACATTCGGATCTCTCTGTTACAGCAATTGCAAATTCGATCGGGTTTGACAATGGACTTTATTTTTCGAAAACCTTTCATAAAATGAAGGAAATGTCGCCGTCGGAGTTTCGGAATCTGCATAAGCAGGATATTTCATAGATAACATCTATTATAATATTATAATTTATGATATACTTTTGGCTAAGGGAACTGAAGGGGCAAGGTACTTACCGCCGGATACTTAAAGGAGGTTGGTGCCAATGGTTACATACAGTGATCTTTTCACTTTCGTAATTATGCTTTGTGCTGTTATTACTCTTGTTGTCACAATTTTACGACACAAAAAATAACGCCCCCAGTCTGGTAAACTAAGGCGTTATCTTTTTAACTCATATTTACCGACGGCTAGGTGCCACTAGCTTTCGGTTCTCTTGCTAGAAATTATTATATGCTATATTTATAAATTTGTCAATTTTGAATACACTGCCAGTATCTTCATTTTTTATTGATATTCTGTACTGTTGATGTTACATTTCTATTAGAAAGATTTTGAATCTCGTTTAAGATCTGCGTAGTGGCAGGACTGAGTAATTCAGAATCTTTTATTTGATTTTTATAAAGAAAAACCTCGAAAACATAACGTTTCCGAGGTTTTTAAATTTCTATTAAGCAACTGCTTTCTTAGCTACTTCTGCAAGTGCTGCAAATCCGGCTGCATCGTTAACTGCCATCTCTGCTAACATTTTACGGTTGATATCAATACCTGATACTTTTAATCCGTGCATCATCTGGCTGTAAGAGATTCCGTTCATTCTTGCTGCTGCGTTGATACGAGCGATCCATAACTGACGGAACTGTCTCTTTCTTTCTTTTCTACCAGCATAAGAACTTGTTAAGGCTCTCATAACTGACTGTTTTGCTACTCTATACTGTTTAGATCTAGCGCCTCTGTAACCTTTTGCTAATTTTAAAGTTCTATTATGTCTTTTTTTAGCGCCTAAACCGCCTTTTACTCTTGCCATTTTTTATTCCTCCTTACATGATTCCTATGCGTATGGTAAAATCTTCTTCATATTCTTAACGTTTGTTGCATCAACCATTGCTGGTTTTCTAAGATTTCTCTTATTTTTTGTTGTTTTCTTTGTTAAGATATGTCTCTTATAAGCTTTACTTCTTTTTAATTTTCCTGTTCCTGTAACTTTGAAACGTTTTGCAGCTGCTCTGCTTGTTTTCATTTTTGGCATGATAGATTCCTCCTTAAAATAATTATTTCTTTTCTGCCAACACCATGCTGATGCTTCTTCCTTCAACCTTTGGTGCTTTTTCCACTACTGCTGTGTCAGATAAGCTTTCTGCGAAATCGTCGAGAATGTGTTTGCTTGCATTCATATGAGCCATTTCACGTCCGCGGAATCTCAAAGTGATCTTCACTTTATCTCCCTTGGATAAAAACTTCTTTGCAGCGTTCATTTTGGTATTCAGATCATTTAAATCAATATTCGGTGACAAGCGAATCTCTTTCAGCTCAACCACTTTCTGTTTCTTTTTGGCTTCTTTTTCTTTTCTTGCCAGTTCATAACGATACTTACCGTAATCGATAATCTTGCAGACAGGTGGTTTTGCAGTTGGAGCGATTTTAACTAAGTCAAGTTCTGCTTCCTCAGCAAGCTTCATAGCTTCTCTCGCTGACATAATGCCAAGCTGTTCTCCGTTTTCTCCGATCAGACGAATTTCCTTGTCTCTGATCTGTTCATTAATCATTAACTCGCTAATGGTATTGCACCTCCAAAATAATTTTTCATGCTTCCACATAAAAAAAGTGGATAGGCAGACTATCCACAATCAATCAAATACGCATAAGCGACGTTTGAGGTATTAAACCATGAGACACTGTAAATTTGTGCTCCGGTGAGAGTGGATACTCTACTTTGTTTTCAACAACTCTGATACTATAACATACACACACTCATTTCGTCAAGTATATTTTTGGCATTTCATAAATTTTCTTGAATGAAATTTTATAAATTTAGCATCAGTATTTGCATTTTGCGTTGCCATTTAGTACACTCTTCTTAATAATATAATTTTTTTAAATACAAGAACCATGAAAGGTATTGACAAATAAACTATGGATCACAGAATTATCGATTTACACGTACATTCCACCGAATCAGACGGAACTCTCACACCCGAAGATCTGGTGGCTGAGGCAAAGAAAGCCGGGCTGGCGGCATTTGCACTGACAGACCATGACACCTGCCAGGGTGTGTGCAAAGCAATGCCCCTCGCTGCTTCTGCCGGAATTGAGCTGATACCGGGCATTGAACTCTCCACCAATTATCACGGAAAAGAAGTCCATATCGTAGGGTTATATATTGATATCGAAAATGAGCAGCTTCTGAAAAAGACAGCCGAATACCAGAAATGCCGCAGTGAGCGCAATGCACTTATGGTGGAGGCACTTCAGAAGGAAGGGCTTTCCATTACGATGGAAGAACTGGTGGCTGAAAATCCGGACTGCGTGATTACACGCGCCAACATTGCACGTTTCCTGTATGAACATGGTAAGATCAAGAGTGTCCGCGAAGCCTTCGACCGCTATATCGGCGACCACTGCAAATGCTATGTCGGCAGGTTGAAAGTCGCTTCGACCGATGCCGTGCGTCTCATCAAGGAAGCCGGAGGAACTGCCATTTTAGCTCACCCTCTGCTCTACGGTCTGAGTAACACCAATCTCCAGAAAATGATCGACGAGCTGAAACCGGCGGGACTTGACGGGTTAGAAGCAATCTACTCCACCTACACCACCGGAGAAGAACAGCAGATGAAACGTCTTGCAAGGGAAAACAGACTGCTTATCAGCGGCGGTTCTGATTTCCACGGCTCAAACAAACCGGATATCGCTCTTGGCAGAGGACGGGGACATCTGTATATTCCTTACTCTGTTTTAGAAACGATAAAAGCCAGCCGATAAAAAAAGGAAGCTTACATATCAACGGTAAGCTTCCCCTTTTTTTATAAAATAAACTTCTCGATCACTTCCGCGATCGCATCATGATTGTTATCATTTTCCGTGACATAATCAGCGGCTTTCTTGATATCATCGATTCCGTTCTTCATAGCGATACCAATATGTGCGGATTGGATCATCGGAATGTCGTTCTGCTCATCTCCGATCGCAACCGTGCTGGTATGTGGAATATTTAACAATTTCACCAGATACTGTGCGCCGGTTCCTTTGTCCGTGTCGACCGGACAATACTCCAGATACTCTTTACAGGAGAAAAAGGAGTTGCATTTTCCTTTTGCCCAGGCGGCATTGGCTTTCTGGAAACGTTTTAATTTTCCATCATCCTCCAGATGGATCAGAATAACCTTCTGCGGTTCCGAATCCAGACAATCCGAAATTCTTCTTGTGAGTTTGTAGGTCATATGGGAGCGCTCCACATAGTAATCCAGTTCCTTTGTGTGCCGTTTTGTCACTATGTCCACGGTATTGTATGTCTGTACATAGATGCCGGCTTTATGCGCCCGGTCAAAAATCTCCTGCGTGACCTCGATCGGAAGTGAACTTTTATGAAGCACCCTGTCCGCTGCGCAGTCATAGACCACTGCCCCGTTAAAGGCGATCATATAGCATCCCGGACTGGTCAGTCCAAGATTCTTTGCAACAATCCTGCCCGACTCTACCGGTCTTCCGGTTGCAAGAACAAAATAGTGTCCACGCTCTAACATTTTCTGTATTGCAGCCCGGTTCTTTTCAGAAATCGACTTATCATCACACAATAATGTATGATCCAGATCTGCAAATAAAATTTTATTATTCATAGCCATCCTCCCTCACACAATAACTGCTCTTTCCGTACTGCTATTTATTCTACAGGTTCTGCCGGGATAAACACTCTTCCCTGATATCCATGAGATGGTTTTGGAACAGCTTCCATTGCTTCCTTACAGAAAACATCCTGAGATGACAACGCAATCTTTCCGCGTCTGTCTACCTTCTCGTAATTGCCGTCAGCATGCAGCACATGTGCCTTTAAAGTGTCTGCCAGTTCCACATCCAGAATATGTCTGACACGTTTTTTCAGTTCATCATCTAATACCGGGAATAAAATCTCCACTCGTCTGTCTAAGTTACGCGGCATCCAGTCGGCACTTCCCATGTAAATTTCTTCTTCTCCATCATTGAAGAAATAGAAGATCCGGCTGTGCTCTAAGAAATTTCCAACGATCGAACGGACTTCAATATTCTCGCTCACCCCTGGGATCCCGACTTTTAAGCAGCAGATTCCACGGACGATCAGCTGGATCTTAACGCCTGCTGCAGACGCTTCATAAAGGGATTCAATGATTCCCGGATCACAGAGCGAATTCATTTTTGCAATGATCTTTGCAGGTTTTCCCTCTTTTGCATGCTTCGTCTCACGGCGGATCAGCTTTGTGAACTTCGTGCGAAGCCAGATCGGTGCAACCGCAAGTTCATTCCACGACAATGGTTCGGAGTAGCCGGACAACATATTGAATACGGCAGTTGCATCCTCTCCGATCGCACCATCACAGGTAAAAATACCACAGTCTGTATATAACTTTGCTGTGGAGTCGTTGTAGTTACCAGTTCCAAGATGCACATAACGACGGATGCCATCTTCCTCCCTCCGGACAACCAGCGCTATTTTGCTGTGGGTTTTCAGTCCAACCAGACCATAGATAACATGGCAGCCTGCCTGCTCTAATTTTTTTGCCCAGACAATGTTATTTTCCTCATCAAACCGGGCCTTTAACTCCACTAAAACAGAAACCTGCTTGCCGTTTTCAGCCGCCTGTGCCAATGAAGCAATAATTGGTGAATTGCCGCTGACACGGTAAAGCGTCTGTTTGATGGCAAGTACATCCGGATCCACAGATGCCTGACGTATAAAATCAACCACCGGATCAAACGTCTGGTATGGATGATGCAAAAGGATATCTCCTTTTCGGATCTCATCAAAAATATTTTCCCCCGGTACGATCTCCGGCACGCGCTGTGGCGTGTAAGGCTCATTCCGCAGATCGTCACAGCCTTCTAATCCATACATTTTCATCAGGAATGTGAAATCAATTGGTCCGTTGATCTGGAAAATATCCTGTTCTGCCACTTTTAATTCATCTTTTAAGAAGTTTAACAGCTTTTTGTCAATACCGTCCTCCACTTCCAGACGGATCACCTCTCCCCACTGACGCATTTTTAACTGTTTCTGAATCTCTTTTAACAGGTCAGCCGCCTCATCTTCATCGATCGACAGGTCGGCATTCCGCATGACACGGTAAGGATATGCACAGAGTACATCGTAGTTTAAAAACAATTTATCAATATTCCGCTCAATGACCTGCTCCAATAAAATGAAGGTCTTTTCATTTCCATCTTCCGAAGGGATATGTACCAGGCGTGGCAATACGCTTGGAACCTGAACGGTTGCAAATTCAATTTCCTCTTTTTCTGATTTTCCTTTTTTCTTGGAAAGAAGTGCTGCAATGTTCAATGTCTTGTTCCGAATCAGTGGAAATGGTCTTGAGGCATCCACCGCCATCGGGGTGAGTACCGGATATACATTGTCTTCAAAATAACGGTCCACAAACGCAGCCTGTGACTCACTCAGATCTTCAAACGCATCTATCACAACGATCCCATGCTGGTGCATAAGTGGCACAAGAGAACGGTTATAGGTATTGTACTGAAGTGTGACAAGCTCTCTCGTGCGTTCATTGATCTTCTCTAACTGTTCCGATGCCGTCATTCCGGCAATATCTTTTTTCTTATAATTGGCGTGTACCATATCCTTCAGGGAAGCGACACGCACCATGAAAAATTCGTCCAGATTTGACGAAGTGATACTGACAAACTTTAATCGCTCCAGAAGCGGAATGGATTTATCTCTCGCTTCGTTTAATACGCGGTGATTAAATTTCAGCCAGCTTAACTCCCTGTTTTCGTAATATTCCGGTTTTTTAAAATCCTGTTCTTTCTCCATAAGATAAACCTAGCCTTTCCATTGGTTGACTGTCAGCCGTAGACTCTCTTCTCTTTGATCACCGGCTTTATGCTGAATACATTTTCAAAATATGACGTTTTGGCATCAAACAGTGCTTTTTCCAAAGCAATATCATCCATTGTCTCAATTGTGATCACAAGCTCTCTTCCCTTGACCGCCGCCTTCACATTCTTAAACTTCTGCTTGTGGCTCCGGTCCATTGCATTGGATACACGAAGGATTGCAGAAAGTTTTGCAACGGACAGATAACTGTCATGATCCAGTTTATCTGCGAGATCTTCATAGTCAGGAAGCGGCCATGTATTATATAATACTGTGTTTGCAACAATCTCACGCTCTTTGTGTGTCAGTCCGATGATCTCGGAAGCCATAATAATATCATAGGAGCAGGACGGACCGTTGGCAAAACTGATATATTTTCCGCAGTCATGTAAAATGGCAGCCACCTGCAAAAGCAGCCGTTCTCTTCTGCCAAGTCCATGTACTTTTTTCATCGTATCAAAAATAAGGGTTGCCATCTGCGTCAGTGCATCAATATGTGGGGTGTAACTCATGTAACGCTCGGAAAGATTTCTTGCGGCAGATAAGACATCCGCCTCAAAATCATGTTCCACCCGGATCATATTATTCTTCTGTGCATAGTGGAATGCGATACCATCGCTGACATTCGTTCCCGGTGCCCAGAGACTCTCTGCGCCGATGCTCTCTGCCATGCATTTAAAAATCATCATATATGGAATGACAAGCGCATCACTCTCATTCGAAAGGTTCAATTCCTCTGAGATTTCCTCTAATGTCTTCTCATCCAGCTTTCTGATGTACTTTAAGAACTTTGCTGCCTCTATGGTATTGTCTTCCTTGTTTTTTTCTACTTTTCTGCTGATCTCTGATATATAATCACCGATGATGATCAGGTATTTGATCTTCGTCTCCTGAAGATACATAGCTTTAAAAACTTCAAGTTCCTTGTCAACAAGTTCTTCTACCTGAAGTTCATACTGTGCCAGATTATTACTTTTTCTTGCAAGCTGCTCCCGCATACGCATGGTGCCGAGTGCCAGATGCTGTGTTGTGACTACTTTTCCCTTTGAGAATACCGTGATCTGCATACCGCCGCCTCCGGCATCCACAACTGCTGCACCTTTCTGGATCATACGCTCAAAATCTTCCCGCATGGCAACCGATTTATAACTGATAAAGCGATGCTCAGAGTTACTTAAAACTTTTACGAGAAGTCCTGTCCGGATGCGGATCTGGTCTAAGATAAAAAGTTCATTTTCAGCGTTTCTCAAGGCTGCGGCAGCATACGCTTCGTAACTGTCCACCCGGTAGCCGTCCATGATTTTTTTGTACTCGGCAAGCGTATCACACAGCGCCTCCACAAGTTCATATCCGATACTTCCCTTGGAATATGCATCTCTTCCGAGCTCGATCCTGCTCCGGATATAATCGATGTCACGGATTTTCTTCTTTCCTGAAATCTCAAATATTTTAATACTTACTTCATAAGAACCGATATAAATTGCTGCGAATGTATGGATCACCAGATGTCTGCCTCCTCATTTCTTTTGTATATCTCTATTATACCAATTTTTTATTCTTTTCCAAGTAAATAGTTGATAAATTGCTGTGCCGTCCTGCCGGATAATCCGCCGTGGGAAAGTTCCCATTTATTGGCCTCAGCAAGCAAAGTGTCCTCATCCATGGAAACCTGATATTTTTCTGCAAGTACTTTGACAATATTCTGGAATTCCTTCTTGTTTGGTGCGCCAAAGTAGATGGAAACACCAAATCTTGCATACAGGGATAATTTTTCCTGTACAGTATCGGAAGTATGCATATCCTCACGCACTTCCTCTTTATCCGAAAATGTTTCACGGATCAGGTGGCGTCTGTTGGAGGTTGCATAGATCAGTACGTTGTCCGGTTTTTTCTCAAGACCGCCCTCGATCACTGCCTTCAGATATTTATATTCGATCTCAAACTCTTCAAAAGAGAGATCGTCCATGTAAATAATGAACTTGTAATTGCGGTTTTTGATCTGTGCGATGACATCATTCAGATCACAGAACTGGTGCTTGTACACTTCGATCAGACGTAAGCCTCTGTCATAGTACTGGTTTGCAATGGCTTTGATACTGGTGGATTTTCCGGTTCCGGCATCCCCATATAACAGACAGTTATTTGCCTGCTTTCCGTTGACAAATGCTTCCGTATTGTCGATGAGTTTCTGTTTTGCAAGCTCATAGCCGACCAGATCGTCTAATTTTACATGGGCAATATTTGTGATCGGCACGATCTCCACCTCTTCCTTTTCCCTGTGCTGAATGCGGAATGCCTTGTGAAGTCCGAGTTTACCAACGCCAAAATCTTTATAAAATGCCGTCACTGCATCTTTAAATCCGGACACATCTGTGGAAGCTTCCAGCTTTAACTTCAACTCATTAATGCGCTCCTTGATCCTCTTATTAAAAATCTTTCCACTCCCTGTCATGCTCTGATAATCGGTGATGGCATCCATGCAGTCCATCTCAAAATAAGAGGCAAGCTTTCCAAAATCGAAATCAAACAGCGATTTGATGATTTCAAAGTCATGCAATACGATCTGATTGATGGATCCCTCCACTTCTCCGCGGATCTCACAGGCTTTACTGTAAGCATTCTCATTATTTACAAGAATAAATGCCAGAAAACTGTGCCACAGGTTTCCCTCAAATCCATGACTCACTGCCAGCTCCATTAGCTGGTTCAAACTCTCATACAATAGAGACTCCACATCCTCTTTATTATAATATTCATTTTCATAATTCTCCATGATCCAGGTCATGTTATAAAATAATTTTCCATTTTCAAAATCTTTATATAAAATTAAATTCTTTGGACTTTTCATCAGTTTATTCATTCCCTTCTGCACTCACATAATTGCCAAGTATTTTCAAACGGATCGTCTCCTCTGTCAGCCCCCGCAGCGCATTCTGTACGGCTGCATCATTGAGGTTTCCCTCAATGTCAACAAAGAAGCGGTACTCCCACGCTTTTCCCTGCACCGGTCTGGACTCGATCTTGTTCATGTTGATTCCGTTGTAGATAAAATGGGACAGCTTATGGTACAGCGAACCGCTCTCATGCGGAACTTCAAAAGAGATACTGATCTTATTGGCTCTCGATTCAAAAATCTTCTTGTTCGCCACAATGATAAACTTTGTGTAATTGTTTTTATTGTTCTGGATTGCCTCGTCGAGCACTTTCAGACCATAAATGTCCGCAGTCAGGGTGCTTGCGATCGCTGCCTTGTTCTTTTTTCCATCCTCTTTGATTTTCTGGGCGGACATCGCCGTATTTTTCAGACTGTGCTTTTCCCAGTCTCTGTGGCTCTCAAGGTATTTCGAGCACTGCATCAGCGCCTGTGGGTGGGAATAAATGTCGGTGATATCGTCCATGGTTGCTTCCGGCAGACCCAAAAGTGCATGGTCGATACGGATGATCTGCTCTCCCACGATATAATTATTGTATTCCACCATAAGATCATAGTTCTCGGAAACGATTCCGGCGGATGAATTCTCAATTGGGAATACAGCGTAATCGGCCTCCCCGTTTTGGATGGCTTCCATCGCATCCCGCCACGTATCCACATGATAACTGTCTGCATTCTCCCCGAAATACTCATTCAGCGCAAGCTGGGAATACGCGCCTTCTGTTCCCTGAAATACGATTTTAGCATTTTTGTAATTCAGATGATCTACTTCTTTAAAATCGGGTTTTTCCGTCTGACCATGTTCTGTCAGAAGCTGATACTGACGCTTCCGGCTCATGGACATGATCTGCTCGAACAGTTCACGGATACCATGTTTTAAAAATGGCGTAGTTCCTTTTCTGCTCAATGTTTCCAACTTGGAAACCTCACGCTGCTTGTCAAATACTTTCTTTCCCACAGCAATTTTATATTCAGCAACTTCCTCTGAAATTGCCATTCTGCGTTCATACAGATCCACGATCTGACTGTCGATCTGATCAATCTCATCTCTTAGTTCCAATAAATCTCTCATAAAAAATCCAAGCCTTTCCATTTATTATTTATAATATATTACATTCACAGTTTGCTTGCAAGAGAACACTTGCGTCATGGTATACAGAAATGCTATACTTTTTATAGATAAAGATTATAAATCAAAGAGGTGATTTACTTATGAAAAAAATTTGGAAATGGCTGCTTTTTGTGTTGGTGATCCTTCTTGCTGCCGGGTGTGTTTTCCTCTACCGGTACATAAACCGCATTCGGTATAATGACGGTTATGTCAACGGCAACACTGCGGGAAATCTGTATAACGAAGGATATTTCTGTGAAAAAGATGGTATTGTCTACTTTGCCAACCCTGCCGACAACTACTGTCTGTACTCCATGAACCCGGACGGCACAAACATCAAAAAGTTAGAGGATCAGAGTGTCAGCTACATCAACGTGGATGACCACTACATTTATTACTGTAAACTTAAGGGAAAAAGCGCTGATTCATTTTCCTTCCTCCCGATCAATACCAACAGTTTATGCCGGCTGGACATTGACGGAAAAGGAAAGCCTGAAATTTTAGATGATGATCCGTGTATGTATGCTTCCCTGGTTGGAAATTATCTGTACTATCTGCATTATGATACCACTGATGCAACCACGCTGTACAAAGTCAAAATTGATGGCAAGGAAAAAGAGCAGGTAGAAAAACAGTCCTACTTTACCGCAAGTACCGATGGACAATATATTTATTATAACGGACTGACAGACAATCATAATATCTATGAGATGGACACTTCCAACGACCATGCAAAAGTCATCTATGAGGGGAACTGCTGGATGCCGGTGAAAGACGGAAACAATCTTTATTTTATGGACTGTGAAAACGATTACCGCATTGCCAAAGTCGATCTGACAAATGGCGAAAAAACGCTGGTCACGGACTGCCGTGTCGACTGCTACAACGTTGCCAGAGATAAGATTTTCTTCCAGAAAAATGATAAGACAGATCCGGCCATCTGTTGTATTAATACAGATGGAAGCAATTATCAGGAATTAAAAGAAGGCAACTACACTGCCATTAATGTAACTTCCACTTATGTTTATTTTAAAGATTTCACAACAGAAACCCCTTATTATACATCTGTGGCTGCTCCGGGCAATGTACAGATCTTTAATCCATAAGCAGATTCTATCACAAAACAATTTTTCGCAATATAAGGGAACAGAAAGCGCCAGGAAAATTCATACTTTTCCTGGCGCTTTCTTTATCTGGCAAAACAAATGTTTATGCAAAATCAAATAACGACAACTGATTGGACTCCGGCATATCACCGAGCAGTCCAAGATCTGCCATAAGATCGATGGTAGATTTCGTTACTTTGGTTCTCTGACGGAAATCATCTTTGGATAAGAACTTTCCGTCTTTTGCTGCTTCCGCAACCGCGATTGCAGCATTGTCGCCCATACCCTCGATCGTATTTAACGCCGGCATAAGTTTTCCATCGATGATCTGGAAACGATCCGGCAGTGCACGGTAAATATCAATTGGCGTGAAATCAAAGCCTCTCGCATACATCTCCTGCACAATTCGCATATCACGGTAGACATCCTGCTCTTTTTTGGAAAGAGAATCTTTTCTTCTTGTGTAATCCTTATAAAAATATTCCAGACGCTCTTTTCCCTGACACATGATCTCATAGTTGAAACCGGTCGCACGAATGGAAAAATATGCTGCATAATAGGCGAGTGGATAAAAAACTTTACAGTATGCAATACGCCACGCCATCATAACGTAGGCAGCCGCATGTGCTTTCGGGAACATATACTTGATCTTTAAACACGAATCAATATACCATTCCGGTACATTATGTGCCCGCATCTCTTCCTTCCATTCTTCCTTTAATCCCTTACCTTTTCGAACAGACTCCATAATGGTAAAGGACTGCTCACTGTCAAGTCCCATACTGATCAGATAAATCATAATATCATCACGGGTACAGATTGCAGTAGAAATCGTTGCAATCCCCTGCTCAATTAAAGTCTGTGCATTTCCCAACCACACATCCGTACCATGCGAAAGTCCTGAAATTCGGATCAGATCCGAAAATTCGGTCGGTTTCGCATCAATAACCATCTGCATCGCAAAATCTGTTCCAAACTCCGGGATTCCTAAACATCCCAGGGGAATACCGTTGATGTCTTCCGGTTCTACTCCCAATGCAGAGGTATTCATAAACAGCGACATGACTGTCTGATCGTCCAAAGGGATCGTCTGTGGATCAAGTCCTGTCAAGTCCTGTAACATACGGATCATGGTCGGATCATCGTGTCCGAGAATGTCCAGTTTTAATAAGTTATGGTCGATGGAATGGTAATCAAAATGAGTCGTAACCGTTGCAGTCGTCATATCGTTTGCCGGATGCTGTACCGGAGTAAACGTATTAATCTCCTCGCCCACCGGAAGAACAACGATACCTCCCGGATGCTGTCCGGTCGTTCTCCGGACGCCGACACATCCCTGTACAATACGGTCAATCTCACAGTTTCTCTTGTGAATTCCACGCTCTTCATAATAATTTTTGATATATCCAAATGCAGTCTTATCCGCAAGTGTACCAATCGTTCCGGCACGGAATGTCTGTCCGTAACCGAAAATAACCTCACAGTAAGCATGGGCTTTACTCTGATACTCACCGGAAAAGTTTAAGTCGATATCCGGCTCTTTATTTCCCTTGAATCCAAGGAAGGTCTCAAATGGAATATCAAATCCATCTTTTACCAGCTTTTTGCCACACACCGGACAAATCTTATCCGGCATATCACAACCACTTCTTCCGGAAAATGCCTTGACTTCCGGTGAATCAAAATCGCTGTATTTGCAATATTCGCAACGGTAATGCGCCTGCAATGGATTTACCTCCGTGATACCGGACATGGTCGCTGCAAAAGAGGAACCTACCGAACCACGGGAACCTACAAGGTAACCATCCTCGTTCGACTTCCATACAAGCTTCTGTGCGATAATATACATTACCGCATATCCATTGGAAATAATCGAATTTAATTCTCGGTCAAGCCGCTCCTTTACGATCGGAGGCAGTTCTTCACCATACATGCTGTGCGCCTTGTTATAGCAGATATCACGGAGCATCTGATCCGAATTCTCGATAAACGGCGGACACTTATCCGGTCTTACCGGTGCAATCTTCTCACACATATCCGCAATTTTGTTTGGATTTGTAATGACGACCTCTTCTGCCTTGGCACTTCCAAGATATTCGAATTCCTTTAGCATTTCTTCGGTTGTTCGAAGATATAACGGTGCCTGCTCGTCAGCATCCTTAAATCCCTTTCCTGCCATAATAATACGGCGGTAGATTTCATCTTCCGGGTCAAGGAAATGCACATCGCAGGTAGCCACCACAAGCTTGTTAAATTCCTCCCCCAGTCTGCAGATCCTGCGGTTGATATCCTGCAGCTCTTCCATCGTATTCACCGGCTCCTTGTCACTGCGCAACATGAACTCATTGTTTCCAAGCGGCTGTATCTCCAGATAATCATAGAACTTTACAAGTCTTATGATCTCTTCCTGCGGTCTTCCGCCCACAATCGCACGGTATAATTCTCCAGCTTCACAGGCAGAGCCTAAAAGAAGTCCCTCTCTGTATTTGACAAATTCACTTTTTGGCACACGTGGTCTCTTATTATAATACGTGAGGTGTGAAAGTGAAACCAGACGATACAGATTGATACGTCCGATGTCATTTGTCGCCAGAATAATTGCATGGTAGGTCGGCATTTTCATGACCGTTTCCGGGGAGGTGGAAACCATATGGTTCACATCATCGAGATTTTCCATACCGCGTTCTTTTAACATCTCAATAAATTTCACAAAAATTTCTGCTGTACAGGCAGCATCGTCAACTGCACGATGATGGTTTTCCAGTGAGACATTCAATGCCTTTGCAACGGTATCGAGTTTAAAACGATTCAGGTTCGGCAGCAGGATTCTGGCAAGAGCCACTGTATCTATGATCGTAAACTCTCTCTCTATCCCCTGATCCTTGCAGTTTTTCTTAATAAAACTCATATCAAATTCCGCATTGTGGGCAACCATGATCGCACCCTCGCAGAACTTCATAAATTCCGGCAGAATCTCCTCAATCTTCGGTGCGTCAATGACCATATCATCCTTAATTGAGGTCAATTCCTCGATTCGGAATGGAATTGGCACTTCCGGGTTTACAAATGTCGAGAAACGGTCTGTAATGACACCACCGACTACTTTCACTGCACCGATCTCAATAATCTTATTCTTATCGGGGCTGAAACCGGTCGTCTCCAAATCAAACACCACATAGGTCTCATCGAGGCTCTGTCCCTTCGAATCTGTGATAATATCCTTTAAGTCATCCACCAGATACGCTTCCACACCGTAGATAACCTTAAAATCGTCATCCGGACTCAGTGCATGGTTTGCATCCGGGAATGCCTGTACATCGCCGTGGTCGGTGATCGCAATCGCCTTATGTCCCCATTTCATGGCACGCTTTACGATGTCCTTACACTCGGACACACCATCCATATCACTCATCTTTGTATGACAGTGCAATTCCACACGCTTCTCCGGACTGGTGTCCATACGGGTGGTCGTAAAGTCTGCAATCTTCTTAATCCCAACGATCGAACCGATTGTTAATTCACTGTCAAACTTATCGATTGTCGTGACACCTTTGATTTTTAAGAATGCCCCTTTTTTCAGATTGCCAAGAAGCTCATCCCTGTCTTCATTTCTCGTAAATATTTTCAGGACAATGGAATCCGTAAAATCTGTGACCGACATGATAATGATTGTCTTTTCGTTACGGATCTCCCTCGTCTCAACCGTCATGACCTGACAGCGGATGGTAACTTCACCCATCTCACCCACGATTTTCTCCAATGGGATGGTTTCTCCATCCTCAATATCACGACCGTAAATCACATCCGGATTATCGGATTTTTTACCTCCGCCAAAGCCACCACCATCATAACGTTTTTTAAACTCTTTCCGCGGTCCGTCGTATGGTTTTTTTGCAGTATTTCCTGCACCATTTGCAGATTTTGCATCGTTTTTTGCAGGTTTTACGGCGTTTCCACCACCTGTAGAACCACTGTCTCCAGATGTTGTAGTCTGACCGGAAGCTGCACTTTTTTCATTGGCATCTGAAGCAACTGCAACTGTCTCTCCGTCCTCATCCTTCAAATTGATATTTTTTAATATATTTTTGATTTCAAACTGAATCTGAAGATCACTGTTTTTCTTGTACCTGCTCTCTTTTGGTTCCTCAAAGTCAAGGTCAACAATCAGGTTCATGCCACAGCGCTCACACACGATTTTCTCTAAAAATTCCACAATTTCATGGGAGCGTGTCTGTGCAATGATCGTATTTTCCAGTACAAGATGCAGATGACTGTCATCCGTAAATTCCATTTTGGAAGCACGCAGCAGATTGTATTCCATCAGACTGTAGGCTTTTAACTCTTCTAAAATACTGTCCTTATACATATCCATCAGCGTGCGGGCGGTATACTGCTCGGAGAGCTGATACTTTTCGATAATACGGACATTCATCCGTTTTCCCTTAAATATCTGCTCCTCAATGGATTTTTCTAACTGCGTAATGTTATTTTTATGTATGAGATGACTGCCCAAAAGATAGACACGGATATGATCTCTCTCATGATTCATCCCTACCTTGGTAACTTCCATCTCAGATAAAATTTTCTTCATATCCCCGGACACATCCAGTGTCGGAAAGACATCAAAAAATAGTTTTGCCATAATTATTCATTCCAATGTAACAGTTCATAGCGGAGTGCCTCTAAAAGTTCTGACTCCGGCACTTTTTTGAATACCTCGCCATGTTTGATAATAAGTCCTTCTCCGATTCCTCCGGCGATTCCGATATCTGCCTCTTTTGCTTCTCCCGGACCATTAACAACGCATCCCATAACGGCAACTTTAATGTCAAGAGGAATGTCGGCAACCATATTTTCTACCTGATTGGCCAGCTGGATCAGATTGATCTGTGTTCGTCCACAGGTAGGACAGGATACTACTTCCACACCGCCTTTGCGGAGTCCAAGTGTTTTTAAAATTAATTTGGCAGATTTGATCTCCTCTAATGGATCTCCTGTCAGGGAAACCCGGATCGTGTCACCGATTCCCTGATGTAAGATCAATCCAAGTCCGATGGCTGACTTGATATTACCGCTGATGATCGTACCGGCTTCCGTGATCCCGACATGCAGCGGATGATCGGTCTGGCTTGTGATCAGTTCATGTGCTTTCACACACATCATAACATCCGAAGATTTAATACTGATGACAAGATTATCATATCCCATATCTTCAATCAGTTTCACTTTATCCAAAGCACTTTCTACCAGTCCCTCAGCCGTCACTCCATGGTATTTCTCCACCAGATTTTTTTCTAAGGAACCACTGTTTACCCCTACACGGATTGGAATGTTGCGCTCTTTTGCGACATCCACCACAGCCTTCACACGCTCTGTGCTTCCGATATTTCCCGGATTGATGCGGATTTTGTCTGCTCCATTCTCCATTGCTGCAATTGCAAGACGATAGTCAAAATGAATGTCTGCAACGACCGGAATCTGCACCTGTTTTTTTATCTCCTTTAATGCCTTCGCTGCATCCATCGTAGGCACTGCACAGCGGATGATATCACATCCGGCAGCTGTAAGCTGATTGATCTGTGCGGCAGTTGCCTCCACATTCTCGGTTTTTGTATTGGTCATAGACTGGATCAAAATCGGGTTGCCGCCGCCAATGATGCGGTTGCCGATCTTCACTGTTTTTGTCATAGTTCTTCTCCCTTTCGTATAAATTCTTACTGGATAATTGCGAAACTTTTTCTAATCTATATAAACAACTTACGAATGTCGTTAAACATGATCAGTATCATGAGTGCAAACAATATCATGATACCGGCAAAATGTACCATGCCCTCTTTTTCCGGGTCAACTTTTTTGCCACGGATCGCCTCTACCAGCAAAAATACAAGTCTTCCACCGTCGAGTGCCGGGAGTGGCAGAAGGTTCATGACACCAAGGTTCGCAGAAAGCAGGATACTGATATACAGCATTTGCAGGAATGCATAGAAGTAGCCGTAGGAAACACTCTGCTCATAGCTGTCTCCGATTGCACTGACAATTCCTACCGGACCACTCATATCATTGACGGTAACGCCTCCGGTAAAGAGCATCTTTAAGCTTCCAAGTGTCGTATAGATCCAGTACTCCACCTCGTAAGCACTGTATTTTGCCAGCGTGAATACATTGTTTGTTGTCTTCTCTCTGGCTGCCATTCCAATAAATCCATATAAATATCTTCCGGTGGTCTCATCATATTTTGGAGTGAGTTCCGTTGTGTAACGTTCTCCATCCCGCTCATAAGTTACTTTCACCGGTTCTCCGGCATGGTACATGGAATATGCACTCACCTCACGGTAAAAATGAATATGTTTATTTCCCATTTTTACAATCGTATCACCTGCCTGAAGTCCCGCTTCCTCTGCGGCATAACCCTCACTCACATCTGAGAGTACCGGAAGATCATATCCGGTGCAGCAGACAAGAATAAAAGAGAAGATAAAGGCCATGATAAAATTAAAAATTGGTCCCGCAGCTACAACGCTGATCCTTGCCCAGACAGATTTGTTGTTAAACGCTTTGTTATCCTGGCTTTCCGAATCCTCTCCCTCCATCATGCAGGCTCCTCCAAATGGAAGCAGTTTGATGGAGTATTTTGTCTCACCTTTCTGGATTCCGAAAAGCGTAGGTCCTAATCCAAGTGAAAATTCATTGACACGGATTCCATTTGCCTTTGCAAGCAAAAAATGTCCCAGTTCATGAAACAGGATAATAATGCTGAATATCAGTAATGCGATAATAATTTTCATGTAAAAAACCTTTCCTGATGTCTTGTTGCATTTTTAAATGCGTTTTATTTTGCACTCATCTTTTTTTCAATAAACTCATAAGCAGCTGCTTCTGTCCCCAAAATTTCATCCACATCCGGATGATCGACAAACTCTGCATTTTCCATACATGCCTCGATCAACTCTGTGATCTCCGGATAAGAAATCTTCCGGTCTAAAAACAGACTGACCGCTTTCTCATTGGCAGCATTGTACACAGTCGGAATATTTCCGCCCTTTTCCATTGCCTGATATGCAAGTGCAAGCCCGCGAAATGTATCGGTATCCGGCTTCTCGAAGGTAAGATCTGCAATTTCAAACAGATCCAGTCTCCTGCCCGAAAGATTCCGGCGCTCCGGATAATAAAGTGCATACTGGATTGGAAGTCTCATATCCGGCGTGCCAAGCTGTGCGATCACTGCTCCATCCTGATACTCTACAGCAGAATGAATGACACTCTGCGGATGTACTACAACCTGAATCTGATCTAAAGCCACATCAAAGAGCCATTTTGCTTCCATCACTTCCAGTCCTTTATTTACCAATGTGGAAGAATCAATCGTGATTTTTCTTCCCATGCTCCAGTTTGGATGTTTCAGGGCATCTTCCACCTGAATATTCTTAAGCTCATCTGCTTTTCTTCCACGGAACGGTCCGCCGGAAGCTGTCAGTAAAATCCTGCTGATCCTATTATCCCCGGCACCCTGCAGCGACTGGAAAATCGCACTGTGTTCGCTGTCCACCGGAAGAATCGGCACCTTGTATTCCTTTGCAAGCGGTATAATAATATGTCCGGCAGTGACAAGTGTTTCCTTATTTGCCAAAGCAATTTTCTTTCCTGCTCTGATCGCAGCGATCGTTGGTCTGATTCCAAGCATACCAACAATTGCGGTCACTAAAATCTCGCTATCCGGGATCACCGATACTTCAAGAAGTCCTTCCATTCCGGACACGATTTTTATGCCAAGGTCTTTTGTGTTTGTACGAAGTTCTTTCGCCTTTTTTTCATCCCATACACTGACAAGTGATGGCTTGAACTCTCTCATCTGTGCTTCTAACAAACTGATATTACTTCCGGCAGCCATTGCCACTACCTGAATATCCCCCTGCTCTCTTACAATATCGAGTGTCTGTGTACCGATAGAACCGGTAGAACCTAAAATTGCAATTTTTTTCATGTTTTATAATTTCCTTATCTTATAATTTAATAAAGTTCACTGCAAGGAAATAAATGATCGGTGCAGTAAAGATCACACTGTCAAAACGGTCTAAAATGCCACCATGTCCCGGGATCAGTTTTCCGTAATCTTTGATCTCGTAATTCCGCTTGATGGCAGATGCAGTCAGATCCCCAACCATAGAGATCAACGCTCCAACCGCACTGATTCCTGCCATGATCCAGACATGTGTCTGATCGATCTGCATGGCATTTTTAAAGATCATACCATAAATAACCGTGAGAAGCGCTGCGCCTGCGACGCCGCCGACAGCGCCCTCCACTGATTTCTTAGGGCTTAATTTCGGTGACATTTTATGTTTTCCAATCAACATTCCTACACAGTATGCACAGGTGTCGCATCCCCAGGAACACAAAAAAACAAGCCATACAATGTAGGCACCTGCCTCAATCATACGTGTCTGATACACATACGACAGCATCACAGCAACATAGAACACGCCAAAAAATGCTGCAAGTACCTGTTCCGTCTTATACTTCGGATATGTAAATACATATGCGAACATCATAAGAATCAAAACACCTAATACAAACACCATTGTATCCGGCAAAAATGCAAATTTCAGATTACAATAATACACGGTCGCTGCCAGATAACCAATGATTCCAACCGCCTCTTTTTCAATGTGAAAAATGCGATATAATTCAAACATACCAATATAGGAAATAATCAGTGTTGAGATCAGCAGAACATCTCCGCCTGTAATGATCAGAACCAGTGCTGCGATCACTAACACGATTCCACTTAATAATCTTGTCTTAAACATTATATTTCTCCATCCTCCTCTGAGAGTGCGCCAAACCTGCGGTCACGTTTATTATATGCTTCAACTGCCTTTTCTAATTCTTCTTTATGGAAGTCCGGCCATGGAACTTCCGTAAAATAAAATTCACTGTAAGCCAGCTGCCATAAGAGATAATTCGATAAGCGCTGTTCCCCACTGGTGCGGATCAACAGATCCGGATCCGGAATATCTTTCGTATCCAGATAAGCTTCAAAATGTGTCTCATCAATCTCGTTTTCCTGCAATTTGCCGTCACGGAGATCTGCATACATTTTCCGCATGCCCCGGAGCATCTCATCCCGGCTTCCATAATTGATCGCAATCTGCAGATTCAAACCATCATTGTGTGCAGATGCAGACTCCAATTCTTTGATCTGATTTTGAAACTTCTCACTGAGTTTTGTGGTATCTCCGATCACCCGGACACGCATATTATTCTTATCCGCAGTTTTAATACAGTTTTTCAGATAAGATTCCAGTAATTTCATCAATGCATTTACTTCGTTATCCGGCCGGTTCCAGTTCTCGGTAGAAAAAGCATATAAGGTCAGATATTTAATTCCCATATCATGGGCTGCCTGACAGACTGTCTCCACATTCTTAGCCCCGACCGTATGTCCGTAATTTCTTGGCATTCCTTTGCTTTTTGCCCATCTTCCATTTCCATCTAATATAATTGCTACATGTTGTGGAATCTTCATGCTCTTTGTATATCCTTTCTGTTCCAGTCAAACGGCACAAAACCTTGTAATTTTTTTTGTTCCGCTGTCATTGCAAAATATTGTTCTTTTATAAGTTACGAAAATGAGGACACGATTTTCTCATGCCCCCACTCTTTCTTTTATTCTGTCAATTTATTTATACAGTTAAAATTTCTTTTGTTTTAACTTCTACTGCTTCATCGACAGCTGCAATATATTTATCTGTCATCTTCTGAGCATTTTCTTCCAATGCTTTGATCTCATCTTCAGAAACATCCTCTTTTGCAAGTTTCTTGAAGGAATCATTTGCATCACGACGAATATTACGAATGGCTACTTTTGCACTCTCACCTTTCTTCTTTACGTCTTTTGCAAGATCTTTACGTCTTTCCTCTGTCAGTTCCGGAAATAAAAGACGGATTGTTTTTCCATCATTGGTAGGATTGATTCCAAGATCAGATGTCATGATCACTTTCTCAATCTCTTTTACCATAGAAGCTTCCCATGGCTGAATCTGAATCATTCTAGGTTCCGGAACATTTACGTTTGCCACCTGCTGAATAGGTGTTGGTGTTCCGTAATAATCAACTCTCAATTTATCAAGAACATGTGGATTGGCACGTCCGGCACGGATACTTCCAAATTCCTCTGATAAATTGTTCATTGTTTTCTGCATTTTCTCATCAAATTGAACTAATCTCTCGTCCATATTAATCCTCCTTGTTTTTGCGAAGCAAAAATCCGAACTCCGAGTGAGGAGAGGATTTAGCCTCCTAAACTGTTACCTTTGTGCCATTAAATTCTCCACTCAAGGCCTTCACAATGCTATTTTCTTCATTTAATCCGAACACATACATCGGCATTTTATTTTCCATGCACATAATGGATGCGGTAAGATCTACTACAGCGAGCTTCTGGTCAATGACTTCCTGAATAGATACCTCATCGTACTTCTTAGCAGCCGGATTCAGCTTTGGATCACTGTCATAGACACCATCAATTGCTTTGGCAAGATAAATACCTTCCGCTTCCATCTCAATTGCACGTAATACAATTCCTGTATCGGTAGAAAAATATGGATGACCTGTTCCACCTGCAAAGAAAACAATTTTTCCCTCATGGAAACATTTATCTGCCTCATCTTTAGAGAAAAGCTTTGTCATGCTTCCGCATAAAAAAGGTGTAAAAATCTCTGTTTCCATTCCAACAGAACGGAAAATCTCAGATACATAGATACAGTTCATGATGGTTGCTAACATACCGATCTGATCTGCCTTAGGTCTGTCAATCGTCTCGGAAGTTCTTCCTCTCCAGAAATTACCACCACCGATCACAATACCGATCTGGATTCCTTTATCTGCAATCTGCTTTACCTGTTTTGCAACTTCTGTAACGGTTGGTTCATCAAAACCAGTGTGTTTTTCACCGGCTAATGCTTCTCCACTTAATTTCAAAAAAACTCGTTTCATTTATGAATCCGTTTCCTTTCTGGATTATTCATTATTCTTGGAAGCAAAAAGGCTCTCAACATCAACATCTGAGTAGCACTGGGAGCAGAAACCTTCGATGACTGCACCATTGTTGATCTGTACGGAACGGGATTTGATGTTACCCATAACAACAGCGGATGTATCGACAACAACAGGACCCTGGACATCAATATCTCCTTTGATTGCCCCTGCGATAACTGCAGACGAAGATGTTACATTACCAATGATCACAGAGCCAAGTCCGATCTTAACAGTACCTGTGCTTACGACTTCTCCCTCAATCTTAGCTGCATCAGCAAAAAATTCAGAAGAATTGCTATTACCTGTTACTGTACCTGTTACAACAAGTTTTCCGTTACATCCGATATCTCCCTGAACGTTTCCTCTGATGTCTAAAGATCCGTTTGATACGATATCTCCTTTAATGATAGTTCCCTCTGTAATTACAGATACCTCATCTGATACTGGTTTTGTTTCATTGACAACTGGTGTTATATTGTCTGCCATTTTTCTTTCCTCCTGAGTGTTTTTTACATGATTTTCCGGGATTACCGGCTGTTCGATTTTTGTTTCACCTGCTGGCTGCGGCTGCGGTACGGACGGAACTGGCTGATTCTGCACTGAAGTCTGCTGTTTTGCAGTCTGTGAAGTCACCTGCTCTAAAAGACCGTCTAATTTGGAAAGTTCGGATTCAACATCAACTTCATTTTCCAAAGTGTTCACAACTAAATCTTCATTTGCTGCGCCATCTTCTAAATTGTCCTCACCCGGCATCAGTTCATTCACTGCCTGTGAAAAATCATCTTTAAAATCTTTAAAAAATCCCATAATCTTCCTCCATTTATATTTAGTTAGTCAATACTGTCTGCCTTCACATATTGAATAACTGATGTATCTTCATCAATCGGCAGGATCTCAGCGTCCATTTCATTCAATGCCTTGATCAATGGTGCTAAAGCCTCTACCGTTGCTGACTTATCCGATGCGTCATGTAACAAAACAACTGACGTTTTATATTTTACTACATCATCCATCACATTCGCAACTATTTCCTCGGATGAATATGCATTCGATGCTGCATCTCCCGCAGAAACGTTCCAGTCATAATAAATAACTCCCTGTTCATTCAGGTAATGGATAAAATCACTCATTGGTACGTTACTGATCTGGTTACTGCTTCCACCCGGGAAACGATAGTAAATACTGTTCACTCCTGTGACCTGATACAATTCATCACGTAAGCGTTCAAAATCTTCTTCAAATGCCTCATCTGACTGATAGATCTGGCTGTATTTGTTAGAATAAGAATGCATGCCGAGCGTATGTCCCTCATCTGCGATTCTCTGATACAGTGTCTGGGATTCTTCATCCTCTTTCCCGACCACAAAAAAAGTTGCCTTCACATCATATTGAGCCAATATGTCCAGAATCTCTCCGGTATGATCAGAAGGTCCGTCTTCGAAAGTCAGGTAAACCTTATGTATATCGCCATCCCCGGCAAGATTCTCTTCCTCTGAAATGCCGGTAGCTGGCGGTGTCACAGACTCATAGGTTTTTGGTGTCTCTGTTGCTTCAGTGACATCGGTATAAACAGACTCCCCGGCACTTTCCGGTTTCTGCGCATTTTCCTGCTGAACCTGTTCCTTCGAACTGACTGTTACAATATTATCCAGTTTATGCTGAATCTTTATTACCTGCACAAATAAAACAATGATCAGTATCATCGACAGGATGATCCATCCGGCAATCGTCATTATAATACCATTCCGAATCCGTCCGATTCTTTTTCTTCGTTTTCTTTGATTATTTATTGCCTCTGTATCTTTATCCTGCATGGAATAACCCCCAAGCTTATCATTTGTCTCCTATCTATTGTAACACATTTTTTGATTTTTCAAAGCAGAAAACAGCATATAATCGTATGATTTTTTCAAATTATTGCAATTATTGTCAGAATTTTCCTATTTTAAAAGGGGCAAGCCGTCAAAACAGCTCTGCCCCTCCGCATCCAATTACAAATCTGTTACTCTAATGTAAATTTAGTAACAATATCTCTCAGTTCATCTACACACTGATAACATTCTTTTACTTTATCTGTTGCGGATGATGTCTTCTCTACCATGCCGGAAGTTTTTTCTGCAATATCCGTAACGCCCACAGAGGATTCACCCACCGTATCGTTGATGCCGCTCAAAGCACTTGCGATCTGCTCGATCGAACCTGCGAGCTGCGCCATGGATGTCTTGATTCCCTCCATGCTGTTCTTAAATACATTCGCATCATCCTTATATTGTTCACTTACCTGTTCAAATTCTTTGTAATCAGCAGATACGCTCTTCTCAAGGAACTCTGTTGTCTCTTCCAGACATTCCGACATATTGCCGACTGCCTCGTTTACTTCTTTTACAATCGCACTGATATTGGCAATTGCCTGGGAAGTCTGGTCTGCAAGGCTTCCAATTTCAGTCGCAACTACAGCAAATCCTTTTCCTGCTTCTCCTGCTCTTGCCGCCTCGATGGATGCGTTCAAAGCCAGAAGACCTGTCTGGGAAGAAATCTCCATGATAGTTCCTGTCAGTTCATTGATCTTCTCAACTGCTTTGGAGCCTTCAATTGCTTTTTCAGCTTTCTCCTTGACAGAATTATAAATATCCATTGTCTTATTGCTTGCGGTGACAGTCTTGGTACGAAGCTGTAAAGCACGATCCATAACAGTTTCTGAATTCTTTGCACCTTCCTCTGCCATGGCATTGATATTTTCAGCTTCTCCCTTGATCTGGGACACGTTCTCATTGATCGTAACAGTTGTCGCTGCTGTCTCCTGCATACCGGCAGCAAGCTGCTGGCTGGTTGCCGAGTTGTCGGAACACATCTGGTTTACTGTATCCGTAACCTCGTTTAACTCAGACACATTCTCATTGATCTTCTGTCCTGCATCCTGGATACTTGCAACCATATCACGCAGATTTTTGCGCATAATATGCATTTCAGCTGCCATAATCCCGATCTCATCTTTTCTGCTGTATAATTTTCTGCTATTAGCGTTATGGGTAAAGTCAAAATTAGCAGTTCTGGTAATAATATAAGTCAACTGGTGAATTGGTTTTGTGATCATATTTGTCAAAAGCCATGCAGCCAGACAGCAGATGATCAGACAGACACCCAAGGTAATCTCCATCAGCCTGACCATATTGGTGATCGGTTCCATGATCTCACCTTTATCAGCAGACATCACAACAATCTTGTGGTCAGAGGTCAGTGCATATGCAGCATATTTGACTGTTCCGTTAAAATTATAGGTTACAACCGCATCCTGTGGGATATTGCCTGATTGCAGCTGGCTCACAACGCCCTTTACAACCTCATTTTCCACAGATTTTCCAATTTTATCTGCAGTCGGATGATAAAGCATCGTGCCGTCAGAATCTACAAGATATCCATAGGCAGACGGCACACCCTCCATGCGCATATCCTGCATGACAGCTGCACACTGGGTGGAAAAATCTACCTCTGCCGGAATCTTGTCCAATGTTTTTGCCGCTGATTCCGTAAGGCTCAAAATAAAATTCTCGTTGACATTGCTGACTGTAGCCGAAGCCCTTACATTTGCGATTGAAATACACGCCATAAGCGATAAAGCCACCATCACAACCACCATTAGCATGATCTTCGCTGCGATGGAATGGATAAATGATACTTTTTCTTTTGTTTCCATGACTATAACACTCCTTCTTATTTTCTGGTCTGTGTAACATCAACACTACGTTTGTAATAGTTATGTTAACTTCTTTACAGACACAATGATAAGACACTTTCCAATATTTGGCAAGGCTTTTTCAACAATATTTTACAGGCAGTTTCATAAATTACCGACAAAAAATGCCCTGAAAACATAATCGTCCTCAGGGCATTTCAAAATCAGATTTTATTATGCGTTCATCTGAGCTGCAACTTCAGCTGCAAAGTCTTCCTGTTTCTTTTCGATACCTTCACCAGTCTCGAAACGAACAAATCTCTTAACGCTTACAGGTGTACCAACTGCTTTGGAAACTTCGTCTAAATATTTAGCAACAGTCTGTTTTCCATCTTCAGCTTTTACATAAACCTGATCTACTAAGCAGATCTCTTTTAATTCTTTGCTTACACGTCCTTCGATCATACCATTGATCACTTTCTCTGGTTTCTGGGACTCTTTTGGATCGTTCATGATCTGAGCTAAGAGAATCTCTTTCTCATGTGAGATATATTCTTCGCTGATTTCATCTCTTGAAACATATTTTGGATTTAAAGCTGCAATCTGCATTGCAAGGTTTGTTAAAGCTTCTTTTACAGCATCGTTTACAACTGCTGTTTCAGCCTCAACGATAACACCGATTCTACCGCCACCGTGTACGTAAGATACAACACATCCGTTTGCAGCAACAACTTTCTCAAATCTACGGATTTTAAGGTTCTCACCGATCACTGCAACTTTCTCTACTAAAGCATCTTTTACAGTCTTAGATGGATCCTCATTCCATTTTTCTTCCATGAATGCATCCATATCAGCTGCATCAGACTCAACAGCCTGCTCTGCAACAGCTTTTACGAACTGCTGGAATGTCTCGTTTTTAGCAACGAAGTCTGTCTCAGAGTTAACTTCGACAACAGCTGCTGTCTTGTCATCTTTTACAACTACTGTACAAAGACCTTCTGCAGCAATTCTGCTTGCTTTCTTCTCAGCTTTTGCCTGTCCATTTTTTCTTAAGTACTCAACAGCCTCGTCCATATTTCCGTCTGTCTCGCCTAAAGCTTTTTTACAATCCATCATTCCTGCGCCTGTTAATTCACGCAGTTCTTTTACCATAGCTGCTGTAATAGCCATTTTCGTATCCTCCAATATGAATAAATGTTTTTAAAAAATATGCTGTCTGGTTAACCAGACAGCATATTGTAGGTCCTTCTTATGCTTCTGCTTCTTCCTCAACAGCAGCTTCTTCAGCTACTTCTTCTAAAGCTTCTGCACCCTGATTTGCTTCAATAACAGCGTCTGCCATTTTAGAAACGATTAATTTTACGGCTCTGATAGCATCATCGTTACCAGGAATTACATAATCTAATTCTTCTGGATCGCAGTTTGTATCAGCAATACCGATTAATGTGATTCCTAATGTATGAGCTTCCTGAACACAGATTCTCTCTTTCTTAGGATCTACGATAAAGATAGCATCTGGGATTTTCTTCATTTCCTTGATACCACCAAGGTTTTTCTCTAATTTCTCCCATTCTTTCTTAAGAGCGATAACTTCTTTCTTAGGTAATACTTCGAAAGTACCATCAGCTGCCATTGTCTCAATCTCTTTTAATCTTGCGATACGGCTCTGGATAGTCTTGAAGTTTGTTAACATACCACCTAACCATCTCTCGTTTACATAGAACATTCCACAACGCTCTGCTTCAGATTTGATAGCATCCTGAGCCTGTTTCTTTGTTCCTACGAAAAGGATTGTACCACCTTCAGCAGCGATATCAGACATAGCTTTGTAAGCTTCATCTACTTTACCTACAGATTTCTGTAAGTCGATGATATAGATACCATTTCTCTCTGTGTAGATGTATGGAGCCATTTTAGGATTCCATCTTCTTGTCTGATGTCCGAAATGAACACCTGCTTCTAATAACTGTTTCATTGAAATAACACTCATTTTTTTACCTCCATGGTTTTGTTTTCTTCCATGTGTATCATTCTTGCAGACAACCAAATCTGGCACCGGTCTGTAAGTCAGCACATGTGATTTTTCCCGGAAGATTCTTTTCTTCCAAGTTGAGCCTTGTAGATTATAGCACAGGCTTTTCCTGTATGCAAGCATTTTTTCTATTGAGGACCAAGTTTTAAAATCTGATAGATTTCCTCATAATCTAATCCATAAGGAATGGAGTAACTTCCCACACTGATGGAAGATGCAAAGCCCTTCTGTCCAAGGAACTTGCGGAATGCCTCCGCATCGTCCACAACTCCGTTTGCCTGAAGATTTTCACAGACAATTCTGCACACATCTCCTCTGTTTACAACCAATGTATACGGCGCTGCATTCACGGCTGTGTTGTTTTCCTCATTTGCCTCTGATGATACTTCTGTTGCCACTTCTGTATCTGTCATCTCCGATTCCGGATTCTCTGTTTCCTCTGCAGTCACCGGTTCTTCTATATTTGCAGCAGCCTCTGTCGTCTGTTCCTCAATTTGTGCAGTTTCCGTCTCAGGAACTGCTGTCACTTCCGTGCTCTCTGTTGTCTCAGTGTCCTGCAAAGGTTCTTCATCCTCCGGCATGACCATTCCAAGCTGTTTTGCTCTGGCAATAATATCCGCATCTGACATTGTAGGTTTATGCAGTGCAAATGCAATCATCAGAAGAATCGTTGTGACAATAATTCCAATGCCAAGACCTCTTAAATAATATTTTAATTTCACAGATTTTCGTCCCCTTTATACAATTCGATCACTAAATTCACTTCGCCAAGTCCACGTCCCAATTGTTTTGCAATCTCGACTTTGCTCAGTCCCTGCTCATAAAGTTTTAAAATCATATCATTTGACATGCCCTGTGCATCCGCTGTTTCCGGTTTTTCTGTTTTCTGTTCAGGTTCCTGAATTTCTTGGAAACGATTCACCTGAACTTCAGGTTCCGGCTGCACATCTATCGTCTCTGTCATCGGTTGTACAACTGCATTCTGCTTCATTACAGGTTGTTGCACAACATGGGATTCTGCAACTGGTTTCCTGATTGAAGTGCCTGCTTTCGCGGACAGATTTTCCTGTAAATTTCGGATATCTGCAGCCAGACGCTGTAAATCTCCTGTCATAGATGTCATCTCGGTATGTTTGTCATTTAACATACTGTAAAGAAACATGATCTCATCATGTGTTTTCTTCATGGATTCCATAACCGTTTCAGAGTACTCATGAATCTGCATGATCTGTTCATTAGACTCTTTCTCCATGGCACGCTCTGCCTGTTCACCCGCTTCTTCGATTTTCTGTTCGATCACTTCATCCATCTGTGTACCGGCATTATTCACTTCACGTTCAATAATCTTTTTTAATTCATCTTCACTTAATTCTGCGATCTTATTCAACTCTGAAGAAGATAATTTTTCGCTGATGAAAAAACTTCCAATCATAAAAACACATCCAACCAGAAGTAAGATAATTTCAATCATCGTCATGTTTCTGCTCCTTATACCTTGATATCAAATCCGGAAGTCTGTCCCTTCAAATAAACATTGTCAGCCTTTTGCTGCTTCTTGTCTTTTTTCTTCCGTTCTTCCTTTTCATAATGCCCATTTCCCTTTTCTTTGGCATCATAACGATAACCGGCATTCTCTTTTTCCCGGGCATGAACCACCTGATGGAGATTCTGCTCCACTTTTTTCATTTCCTGTGAAAAAATCGTCTGCTGTTCCACCACAGGTCTGTTGTCTTCATTCTGTTTTAAAGTACTCACGTCCTGCGTGCGTTGTATCATTCCGTTAAAATCAACTGGTCTGATGGACATAATGATCACCTCTACTCTCTGTCTATGAGAATTCCAAGATAATTTCCAAGCTTTTTGCGCATTTTCAAAAGAGCCTTCGTATGAAGCTGGGAAATTCTCGATTCCGATACTTCAAGAATGCTGCTGATCTCCTTTAATGTCAGATCTTCATAATAATATAAAAGAATTACCTTACGTTCCTTCTCTGTCAGGACTTCAAGGGATTCTTCCAGTTTCTGTTTCAGTTCTTCTTCCTCAACCTTATCTTCCGGCTGGATAAAATGGGAATTTCTCCGTGCATCCATGACCGGTTCCGCACCCTGCTCCAGATACTCGTTTAAGGAGACGATATTCGTGACTTTAAGCTGTGACTGCCATGTGGTAAGTTCGTCTTCTGAAAGTCCTAATTCCTGTGCGATCTCCTCGTCAGAAGCATTTTTTCCGGTACGCATTTCAACCTGTTTGATCGCCTCATCAATCTTTTTCTGTTTCTGTCTGACAGTTCTTGGAATCCAGTCCATTTTACGGATCTGATCTAATATCGTTCCACGAATCCGCAGACTCGCATATGTCTCAAACTTAACCTCTTTTCCGAGATCAAATTTATCGATCGCATCGATCAAACCAAAGATACCATAACTTACAAGATCATCATATTCCACATTATATCCGAGATACATGCTCAATCTTCCGGCAACAAGCTTGACAAGCGGCGAATATTCTATTATTAGTTTTTCTCTCAACTCCGGTGTCTTTTTTTTCTGATATTCTTCCCAGAGTTTCTCTCTATCTACCGTTTTCATATGAAGCCCCCAGGTTCAAGTTATTCACTCTTCTTCTCCCCGTCCGAGTCTGACTGTTCCTGTGTCTGTTCTTCTCCGGACTCTTCCTGGTTTTCTTCAGGTTCATCCATTTCTTTAAAGTTTTTATCAAGAACCAGTTTCACAATGCATCCTAATAAATAAAAAATAATTAAAACCGCAAGCAATGTCTTGATAAAAACATCCGTTTCCATATGCTGTACAATTCCAATGATGCATGTGACAAACCCTGCAAGCAGCATCACGACTGCCGGTATGCCTTTTGTTTTCATAATCTCTCCACTAAAAACGTTTTTCACGATTTTTTAAATAGTTTTAATTGGCTTTCCTACTGATTTTATCAGAAATTCTCCGGTGTCACAATGTAACTCGACCGTGCGTCCATAGTTTAATCCGGTGTCTTCGGCAACCAGCCGGATTCCTTTTTCTTTTAAAATCTTCTTTGCTGCTTCTGCATTTCTCGCACCGATATTTCCGACATCTGATAAACCACTGACCTCAAACATCTTCGCACCGCCAGCAATCTTGGCAACAAGCCTTGTCTTACTTGCCCCTGCAGCAATGACTTTTTTTAATAATTCTTCAATTCCTGTATCTGCGAATTTTGCCTTATTTGAATTGTTGCTCACTTTTGTGCTGTCCGGAAGCATATAATGAACCATGCCGCCAATCTTTGTAACCGGATCATAGAGCGTCAGTCCGATACAGGAACCAAGTCCAAGTGTTGTGAGTCCGTCAGGAGCCTTGCATACATTCAAATCCGCCATTCCAACCTTAATGATATTCCCCATACAAACTCCTTACAGTGACAACCCAAGTGCTGATAATATTTTGTAATAAGATTCCTGTTCCGGCATCAGAATAAAATAGCCTCTGATCGCTACATCTGCACAGATCTCTGTCTCGATCAATAATGCCCGGTCACCAACCAGACCAAACTCAATGGCCGGAACACTTAGAATAGCAGCCGCCATATCGACACAGATATACGGAACAGATGGTAAAATCGTTAAATTTGTCATGGAAGCCAGTGCTGAAAGGTAGGACGCTGTAATAATATTCCCCACCTCTTTCAATGCTGAAAGTTCCATTTCATCAAAAACTTCCATCTGCTCATGAACCACATTTTCCTTCATTAAAAGCTTATCCGCAAGATAATGTCCGGATTCTAAATCCAGCAGGAACATCATGCTTCCATCAATATCATGCGATACCTCAAGAAAAATACCGATCACCGTCTCTTCTTCCGGTCCGATCGCACTTCCTAATTTTCCTACGTCCATCAATTTTACATTTGGGACTTTCATGTCAATGCGGGTGCCGACCATATTTGCGATTGCGGTCGCTGCGTTACCGGAGCCGACATTTCCGATCTCCTTGAGCACGTCCACGTACATATCATTAACTTCATCCAACGTATACTTTGTCATTTATTTTCTCCATCTGTTTCTGCATAATAAACACAGTGAGACCTTGTAAGAAAGGTCTCACTTTATGGAATTACGCATTTTCTTTTTCTTCTACAATCGAACTGATCTCAAATAAAGATATCAGTTCGTCCCCATGTTTGCCAACACCATTGATAAACATGGCTTTTCCGTCCTTGCTTCCGCTTGTCTTATCAATCTCATCGGTGCATAAAGTAACAACCTCTTTTACTTCATCTACAATGATTCCGATCGTTCCTTTTTCCTCAAGCTTTAAAATAATGATCCTGCTGGCATTTGTGATGACATCATCATCCAGATTCATTTTTTTACGCACACTCATAACAGGCACGATCTCCCCACGAAGATTGATGACCCCTTTAAAGTATGTCTGAATCTTTGGAACACGTGTGATTTTCTGCATACGCACAATATTGTCAATATAGCTGATATCAATTCCGTACTGTTCGCTGCCGATTTTTACAACAATATACTGTTTTGCATCATTTTCAGCGATATCTATATTTTTCTCCATATTCGTCTCCTCCATTACATCAATGTATTAACGTCAAGGATTAATGCAACTTCACCATCGCCAAGAATGGTTGCGCCACTGATAATCTTATTGTTGTTGATATACTTTCCAAGAGATTTGATAACGATCTCCTGCTGTCCGATCAGATTATCTACAACAAGACCTGCGAGGCTGTCGCCTTTCTTAACGATAACAACCGTAAGATTCTCCGGTTCTTCCTGTTTTTCTTCCATATCCAGTACCTGATCAAGACGGATCAGTGGGATAACGGCACCACGGAGATGGATCACCTCCTGAGCCTGAACATATTTGATCTCATTTACCGGGATACTTTCAATATTTGAAATGGATCCAAGTGCGATCGCATATTTTTCATCACGGATCTCAACCATTAATGCCTGGATGATTGCAAGTGTCAGCGGCAGACGGACAATGAAAGTTGTTCCTTCTCCAAGCTGTGTGCGGACTTCAACGTCACCACCAAGTGCTTCGATGTTAGATTTTACAACATCAAGACCAACACCACGTCCGGAGATGTCAGTAATCTTCTTTGCCATAGAGAAACTTGGAAGGAATAAGATATTGATGATCTCTTTCTGGCTCATATTCTCCGCCTGTTCTGCTGTAATGACACCGCGTTCAACAGCTTTGTCCCTTACCGCTGCAACATCAATACCATTACCATCATCTCCCACTTCAATGATAACGTTATTGCCTTCCTGAAAAGCTTTTAGGAAGATAGAACCAACTTCCGGTTTTCCTCTCTCTACACGGGTTGCATTGTCTTCCAGACCATGATCTGCTGAGTTACGGAGTAAGTGCTGTAACGGATCACCGATCTGATCGACTACAGTTCTGTCTAACTCTGTATCTTCACCAGTCATATACAGCTCCATTTTCTTTCCTAACTTACGGGAAAGATCACGGATCATACGAGGGAACTTATTTACAACGCTCTCGATAGGTACCATCCGGACTTTCATAACAGACTCATGAAGATTCGTTGTGATACGCTCTAAGTATTCAATCTGTTCATGGAACGACTGATTCTGATACTCACCACTCTCGTTAGAGCTGATGGAGACCAGACTGTTCTTTGCAATAATAAGCTCTGACACCTGATTCATCAAAGCATCCAGTTTTTCAATATCTACACGGACAGTTCTTCCGGTTACCGGTTTTGCATTGGTCTGTTTCTTGGCATTTGCAGCCGGTGCCTTCTTCTCAGCCGCCTTTGGAGCTTCTGCAGGTGCTTCCTTCTGTTCCGCTGTCGCTTCTTTTGCCTGCTGTTCTTCCTGTGCTTCTGCCTCTTTTACATATTCATCAAGATGGATCTCTTCCGCATCTACTTTTTCAATCTCAGAAACAGCCTTTGCTACTGCTACGATCTTGTCCTCAGATTCTTCCGAGGCAAGGAAAAAGCTGAACTCAAACTCAAACTTCTCGTCTTCGATATCCTGTGAACTTGGACGGTATACCAGAATCTGTCCAAAATCTTCCACAGCCTTAAATACAAGGAATGCACGGGCTGCCTTCAAAAGACAGTCTTTCTGGATATGAACTGTCATGACGTAAATATGCTGTCCATTTGACTCCGCTTCACGGATTGCCTTCTTCTCGTCATTTGTCAGTTCGATTTTTTCCTGTCCTGCTTTTTCTTCCTGAGTGGATTCAGGTGCTGCTTCTTTTGCTTCAGAAGTCTCAGTATTCCCTGTTTCTTCCGCACCCTCTGTTTTTGCAATAAAATCATTTAATTCTTTGATGATAACTTCGTTATCTTCTGTTCCCTCATCGGAGGTACTCTTAATATTGTCAACATAACCTTCAAGTGCATCCAGACATTTGAACAAGAGATCGATCATCCCACTTGTGACTTTTATGTGATCGCTCCGCACTTCCTGAAACACATTTTCCATATCATGTGTCAGATGCTGCATTCTCTTAAAGCCCATGGTACCTGCCATACCCTTTAAAGAGTGTGCCGCACGGAACACTTCATTGATCGTATCTTTATTGTCCGGTTCTTTTTCAAGGACCATGATACAATCGCTTAATGTCTGCAGATGTTCTTCTGATTCATCAATAAATATTTCCAGATACTGGCTTACATCCATGTTAATTTACCCCCACATTCTTTGTGATTGAATTTGCTACTTCTGTCAGCGGAACGACTTCATTTACAAGTCCCGTCTCCGCAATTGCTTTCGGCATGCCATAGACAACACATGTCTGCGCATCCTGTGCAATCGTATAAATTGGTTTTACTTTTGATAATTCCAGGATTCCATTGGTTCCATCAGCACCCATTCCTGTAAGCACAACGCACACTACCTGATCATATCCACATGTCCTCAAAGAATCATATGTGATATTTGCGCATGGTTTCAATCCGCCGATCGGTGGCATATCGTTATATACGATCTTATGTGAGCCATCCGGACACTTCTTTACTTCCATGTGTTTTCCGCCCGGCGCAATGTAAACAGTTCCTTTTTTCAGGATTTCTCCATTCTCGGCTTCCTTTACATTGATCTTACTGATCTCATCCAGACGGTTTGCCATGGAATTCGTAAATCCGGCAGGCATATGCTGCACAAGAACCATTGGGGCATCCAGATTGGCCGGCAGATAAGGAATGACACTCTGCAAAGCTTTTGGTCCACCGGTAGAACATGCAAGTGCAACAATTTTATTCTTAAACCTTGTTTCTGCCGATGCATTGCGTTTCTGCACAGCACTGACAGCTGCCACTGCAGGTCTGCGTTCTGTAAGGCTGATCCGTTCTGTCTTTAAAACGGCATTTAAAATACCTAAGATTTCTTTCCGGAACGCATCCCCTTTTGCCTCAATGATATTTGTTGGTTTTGTCACAAAATCAACTGCTCCACGCTCCATCGCAAGGATCGTCACATCCGCATCCCGTGTTGTCATGGTACTGACCATGATCACATTTGTCTTAATGCGTTCTTTCTGCAGGCGCTCTAAAAGTTCCAGACCGCCCATCCTTGGCATATTGACATCAAGGATCACGCCATCATAACGGTTGACCTTCAGCTTTTCGTATGCTTCCAGCCCATCGCGGCACACATCTGTTACCTGAAATGTATCATCGGAATTGATTATATCACATATAACCCTTCTCATGAGTGCAGAATCATCAACAACAAGAATATTTTTTTTCATAATCATTACCTTTTATCCTTTTGACGTGTTAATCGTTCCTCTTCAAAAATATATCGGATAATATCCTCTCGTACTCTGTCGTCTTTGATCATAAACTTGACACGGGAAACATATTTCTTTTCCGTTACCTGTTCCTTCTTCTCGCAGGAAATAACAGAACCAACAATATGGAATTCCTGATTCATTCTTTCATTTGCGAGATGTGCTACCGCAAGGATATGATCTCCACTCTTTAACTCCGTATCTGAATTAAAGCGGATGCCTCCACCGCTGATGTCAACGATCGTACCTGTCCGTATCTTGTCATTAAAATGTTCATCGCGCAATTGGGCAAAAATCTCTTCCACTGTTGCAAGATCTGCCTGCTCTTCCGTCAGTTCGAAAAACTTAAAATCAATGGAACACTCATATCGGTAAAATTCCCTGCGCTGGAACTTTTCCAGACGTGTTTTAAGTTCTACTTCCAGTGTATAAATATTATCCCGCTTGAAGCGCTCTACGATCTGTCCGATACTTTTATATAAGAATCCTCCGGAATAAAAAACAAATTCCAAACGTACATCCAGAGGAAGAAGAATCAGTTTTGTTCCCTCTGTAGGCATTGAAATCTCAAGATTGCCACGCTTATTTATATCAAGAACCTGGCTCTTGTAAACTTTAACCGTATCGCCAGTCCGCTCCTCATTTTCAACCTGTTGTAATAACCTGATATCGATCTTGTCACCAGGCTTTATCAAATCTGTAAATGCCATATAGCTCCTCTCCTTATGAAAGGTTAAATAATTTTGTCAGAAATTGTCTGAAAGCATTTTGTTCCGAAGAATCCTGCTTTCCGCCAGACACTAAATACTGTGCCAGTTCCTCAAACCGTTTTGAAGACCTTGCATTCGGCGACACGATGGAAACCGGTTTTTGTATCCGCACCGCTTTCTCTAACATCGCATCCTGTGGGATGATCCCAATATAATGGACAGAGCCATCCAGAAACTGTTTTACAACCGATTCCAGTTTGTCAAAAACCATCTTTCCCTCACCAAAGGAAGCAACACGGTTCGTCAGTACATGGATCACCGATTCATTCTTATCGTATTTCGGATTGCGGTAAAGCATCTTCAATAGCGAATATGCATCCGTAAGTGAGCTTGGTTCCGGTGTAGTCACCAGTAAAATCTCAGGACTTGACGCCACAAACTCCATGACACTGTCTGAAATTCCTGCGCCTGTATCAACGATCACAATATCTGCGATCACAGAAAGCTTTTCCACTGACTTTACCAGATAACTGATCTGATCCAGTGTCAGATTACTCAGTCCCATAATACCGGAGCCGCCGGAAATAAAGCCAACCCCCTCCGGTCCATCCGTAATGATGTCCTCGATTTCTTTGTCATGATAGATCAGATCGTTCAGGCTATACTGGGGAATTGTTCCAAACATCACTTCCACGTTTGCAAGTCCGATATCTGCATCAAAAATGATCGTTTTCAACCCCATCCGCTGAAACTGGACTGCAAGATTTACGGCAATGTTGGATTTTCCCACACCGCCCTTTCCACTTGTGACAGTGATGATCCTGGCGGGCTTCTTTGTTCTCTGATTCTGTTTTTTGATCACATTGCGCAGTTCTTCTGCCTGATCCATCTGTTACTTTCCTCCAAGCAGTTGTTTTACCACCATCTGGGTATTAAATACTTCCAGATCATCCGGAACGCTCTGTCCATTTGTCATATAAGACAGATCTGCCCCTGAATATAAGCGGATATTTAATATATTGCCAAATGAAGTGGTTTCATCTAATTTTGTAAAAATAATCTTATATTCTGCAATTTCCCTATAAATGTCAACAATCTCCATAAGATCCTTATACTTCGTTGTAGCACTTAAAACAAGGTAAACTTCCTTTTCATATTTTAGGTCAAGACCATTGACCAGTTTCTTAATATCTTCACGCTGTTCCTCATTCTTATGGGAAAAACCTGCAGTATCCACAAATACAAGGTCGTATTCAGCCAGTGTCTCCAAAGACTGATTGAGTTCTTCCGCAGAGTAAATGATCTTCACCGGTGCATCTAAAATATTGGCGTAAATCTTTAACTGTTCTGCCGCTGCGATCCGGTAAGTATCTGCTGTCAGCATAGCAACCTTTTTGTCATGCTCCACCTTGTACTTTGCTGCGATCTTGGCGATCGTGGTTGTTTTGCCTACTCCTGTAGGTCCTACAAAAAATATAACATGCGGCTTCTTTCCTGACAAGTCAATGCAATTTGGCTCTCCAAGTTTTAAGATCATCTTCTGGTAAACATTGGAAAGAATAATATCAACATTGCTTCCGCTGTTTGTAACCTTCTCAGCTTCATCGAGAATCTGATTGACATACTTTTCATTTACATCATTGTTCAGCATGGTACGGTAGAGCATCTTCATAAACTTGAAATTTTCAAGATTTTTTGGAGATGCCTTAGGAGTCACCGGCATTTCTGCCTCCCTTGCTCCATCTTCACTGAGCTTTTTTTCCAAAATATTGGAAAGGTTTTCCAATTTCTTTTCAATATCACTTTCGCTCTTATTCACCACAACTTCTTTTTCTGGTGTTACCGGACGCTGATAGGAAGGCGCTGGCTCAACAGTTTTTTCTGCCGGAAGCGGAATACTGATCTTCTCATCTGCGGCAAGATTAATATTTTCAATCTTTTTCTGCTGCATTGCTGCCATCTGGACAGCATTTAAAAACTGCTCCTTTTCCTCGATCGCTGCAGTGACTTCAAAGGTAGAGCCCTTAAAAAAATTAAAAAGCCCCTTTGGTTTGATTTCTTTTACATTCATCACAACAGCTCCGGCTCCAAGCTCCTGTCTTGCCTTCTCTGTTGCCTCTTCCTGTGTTTTTCCCTGGAATTTTTTTATTGTCATTTATGCTGTCACCATCCCTACTGATTGTAATTCAATATTCGATTCCACTTCATTGTATGAAACAACGATCAGATCTTTGAAATAATCTTCTGTCAGTTTCTTAAAATACATACGGACAATCGGTGAAGTGATAACGATCGGAGTTTTTCCCATATTTTCAAGCTTTGCAGCCTCCTGCTCCAAAGATGCCATAATGGCCTTGGTGCGTTCAGGGTCTAAGGTTAAATACGCTCCCTGCTCTGTCTGTTTGACTGACGACATAATCTCCTGCTCGATCTTCGGATCTAAAGTGATTACACTGGTTGTCTCGTTTGCCGGGAAGAATTTATTTGAGATTGCCCTCTTCAGACTCTGGCGGACATATTCTGTCAGGACATCCGTGTCTCTTGTCACAGCGGCATGATCTGCAAGTGTTTCAAAAATAGTCAAAAGATCTCGGATGGAAATTCCCTCGCTCAATAAATTCTGTAATACTTTCTGTACTTCACCAAGACCAAGCAATTTTGGTATGAGTTCGTCCACAAGAACCGGATTGCTCTCTTTCAGATTGTTGACCAGATTCTGTACATCCTGCCTTGTCAAAAGCTCCGCAATATGGTTCCGGATCACCTCTGTCAGGTGTGTAGCAATAATGGATGGCGGATCGACAACGGTATATCCAAGGCTTTCCGCTCTCTCCCTCTGGCTCTCTGTGATCCAGATCGCAGGCAGATGGAAGGATGGCTCAAAGGTCGGAATACCAGTGATCTCTTCCTCTACATACCCTGGATTCATCGCCATATAATGGTCAAAAAGGATCTCTCCCTCTGTCACCTGGATACCCTTGATCTTAATAATATACTGGTTCGGATTCAGCTGGATATTATCACGCAGACGGATGATCGGCACAACCGTACCAAGTTCCAAGGCGATCTGTCTACGGATCATGACAACACGGTCAAGAAGGTCGCCACCCTGATTGACATCTGCCAATGGAATAATACCATATCCAAACTCCAGTTCGATCGGATCTACCTGAAGCAGTGAAACAACATTTTCCGGTTTGCGTATCTCCTCTGCCTCCGTCTCTGCCTCACTCACTTCCTCCTCAATGCTCTCCACACGGATCTGTTTATCCATCATACGTCCGGAAATGATGAACACAAGACCAAGACCGACAAAGAGATACCATGTCAAAGGTGTCGTGATTCCCAAAAATGCAAGCGTTGCACCAACCAGATAAAGCACCTTCGGAATGCCAAAAAGCTGGCTTACCAGAACAGTTCCAAAATCTGCTTCCTTGGAAGCTTTCGTTACCAGAATACCGGTTGACAGAGAAATCAGAAGCGATGGGATCTGGGAACAAAGTCCGTCACCGATGGTGAGGATACCATATTGCTGGATCGCTTCTGCAAAGCTTAATCCCTGACTCATCACGCCCATGACCGTACCACCGATCAGGTTGATAAATGTAATGATAAGACCTGCCGTTGCATCTCCCTTAACATACTTTGTAGCACCATCCATGGAACCAAAGAAAGCGGATTCTTCCTGAATCTTATTTCTGCGCTCCCTTGCTTCCTTCTCTGTGATCGCTCCGGTGTTTAAGTCAGCGTCGATCGCCATCTGTTTACCCGGCATTGCATCCAGTGTGAAACGTGCTGTTACCTCTGCAACTCGCTCAGAACCTTTATTAATAACTACAAACTGGATAATAATGAGTACAATGAATATGATTGCACCAATGACAAGATCACCGCCACCTACGAACTGGCCAAACGTTGTGACAACATTACCAGGTGCTCCTGTTGAAAGGATCAGTCTGGTAGACGACACGTTCAGTGAAATTCTAAAAATAGTCGTGAACAGTAAAAGAGTCGGGAAGAAAGACATATCCAGTACTTCCTTCACGAATAATGTATTAAACAGTATAATTAACGCGATAGAAATATTGATCGCGATCATCACATCCAACAAGGTGGAACTGATTGGAACAATGAAAAAAATAACGGCCGCAAGTAAATATAACGCTACGCCAATGTCCGCTTTTTTCATGCCTTTTCCTCCTTAGTCACTCTCAAATTATTTTTCTCTCATATTGTAAACCATTGCGAGGATCTCGGCAACTGCCTGATACAGTTCCGGTGGAATTTCCTGTCCGATATCCACGTTTGCATACAGCATCCGCGCAAGTGGTTTGTTTTCCACAATCTCAATATGATGTTCTCTGGCAGCCTCTTTGATTTTCTGTGCCAGATAATCTTCTCCCTTTGCAAGAACAACCGGTGCCTTTGATGTCTCAGCATCATACTTGATCGCAACTGCAAAGTGAGTCGGGTTCGTGATGACAACGTCCGCTTTTGGAACATCCTGCATCATACGTCTTCTGGAAGCCTCACGCATACGCTGTCTCTGTCTGCCTTTGATTTCCGGATTACCCTCTGTATTTTTAAACTCGTCCTTCACTTCCTGTTTGGTCATCTTCATATCTTCATTAAAACGATACTTCTGATAAATAAAATCTGCCAGACCGATCACTAAATAGACGAGACTGATTTTCAGACCAGCATTGATGATCACCGTTCCGCAAAGCATGATCGCCTGCATCAGTGGGATCTCATATAGGATAAAAATGTCCTGTGCATGACCTCTGATCGAGGTATATGCCACATAGACGATAACAAAAATTTTAAGAATAGATTTGACCAGTTCAAAAATAGAATCTTTTGAAAAAATTCTTTTAAATCCATTGATTGGATTAAATTTATCGAATTTGGGCTGCAACGGTTTCCCTGTCACTTTCCACCCAACCTGGATCACACTGATCAGCGCCGTCACAACAAATCCAAATGCAAAAAAGGGAACACAGACGATCAGAATCTGTATCAGTGCATCGGACATAAGCGCTGCGACTGACTTTTCCGTCACATCAACGGCATTCTCCCTTACAAAATCCGGTATCCTGCCGTAGATATCCACAAAACTATTCATGAGTCTGTTACCCACAAATGAAACAAAAATTTTCAGGACAAGAAATAAAATGATCAGGTCAAATGCCGCCGTAAGTTCTTTACTTTTTACGACTTTGCCATCCTCTCTTGCCTCCCTCAGTTTCTTTGCTGTCGCCGGTTCTGTTTTTTCACCACCGGGTCCGTCCTTTGCAAACCACTGAAGATCCCATTCCATGATCAAATGTAACTGTTTCTGCTGTTCCAAGTCAATACATTCCTTCTATAAAAAGTACCATCAATTTTTTCATTTCCGTAAAAATGAAATTTGCCACACTTGGCAGCAATGATACGGTCAGAAAAAGTACAACAAATCCAACCATAATCTTCATCTGCATACCTACCGCAAACATATTCATCTGCGGTGAAACCTTCGCCATGATACCAAGGATACAGTTTAAGATCATGATACATGCAAATACCGGCAAAATGATACGGAATGCTATCACAAACATGTCTCCCATATAAGTTGTCATGGATCTCATCAGATGCTCCCAGTCAAACACCTGTCCATTGACCGGTATGACTGTAAATGCATCCACAAAGGCCCGTAATATATAATGATGCATGTCGGTTACCACAAGCAGCATCAGTATAAAATAATTATACAGATTTCCAGTTAATGTTACCTGCGTGTTGTTGATCGGATCAAATTCGGTTGCCATTGACAGACCGATATCCATATCAATGATATTACCCGCAAATAAAATAATGGAATTACAAACGTTTGCAGCAAGTCCGATCAGCAACCCTGTAATTCCCTCTTTCAAAACAATGACCGCATATCCTATAAGCCCGGTATATTCAACCTGTGAAACATCTGCAAACCCAGACACCAGAAGTGCGATCATCGCAGAAAGCCCTATCTTCACCTGATTCGGCACATTCGACATCCCATAAAAAGGTGCAATGTATACAAAGCAGGATACGCGAACAAGTATTAAGATAAAAATTTCAAAATTTTCCAATGAAAATGAATACTGCACCATATGTCAAACCTATCCAAGATAAATACTGAAGTTCGACCATAAGGTCGTCACAAATTCCGACAGCTGATTCAGAATCCACGAACCACATACCATCAATCCAATAAATACTGCCACAATCTTTGGTACAAATGTAAGTGTCTGCTCCTGAATCGAAGTGACTGTCTGAAAAATACTGATAATCAAACCAACCACCAGCGAAATTATCAAAACCGGGGCACTACAGATAATAATATAATAAATTGCATCTTTTGCGATATCAAGAACCTGTCCCTCTGTTATCATATCTCATCACCTCAGATTCCACTAATAAAACGTTTTTACAAGGCTTCCGATCACTAAATCCCATCCGTCTGCCAGAATAAAAAGCAATATTTTAAATGGCAGGGAGATCGTTGTCGGAGGCAGCATCATCATACCCATGGACATCAGCACGGATGCTACGACCATATCAATTACGATAAACGGAATATAAATCACGAAACCGATAATAAATGCAGCTCTCAATTCACTTAAGATAAATGCCGGGATCAGAGTCGTCATCGGAACATCATCATAACTGTCATAGGTTTCATCTGAAATATCCACAAACAGCTTTAAATCTTTTTCCTGCGTCTGACCGTACATGAATTCCCTGATTGGTCCCTGTGCGACGGTAAATGCCTCTTCCGTCGTAATCTCACCCTTGTCAAGAGGCTGGATCGCCTCTGTATTGATCTGCTGGAATGTCGGCCACATAATGAAAAATGTCAAAAATAAAGCCAACGCGATCAATACCTGATTAGGTGGTGCGGTCTGCGTTCCAATTGCGGTACGCAGAAAATGTAATACAATGATAATTCTTGTATAAGAAGTCAGCATGATCAGTATCGATGGTGCCAGTGATAAAATTGTCAATACCAAAAGCATCTTCACCGGTGCCGACAATGATCCGCCATCATTGTTGTATGAAATTGTCAATCCATTTGTACTGTCTTCTGCTGCTCTGGTGACACCACCCTCTGAATTGTCACCATCAAATGTTGTGATACTGTCCGGATCCATGGAAGCTGCATACACAGTTGTTCCACCCGCTGACCATGAAAGCGTCAGAACAAGTACCACCATTGCCACAATTAGTGACACCATACAATATGTCTTTTTCACTCTTGTCATAATCAAAACCTATTTCTTAGGAAAATGTTCCTTCACCCGGTTCAATACCTCACGGAAATTCTCCTGTGCAGCCTTCCCATCCATCGGAAATCTGTTTTGTGCCGCAGAGAGATCCGGTACTTCGCTTAATTGTTCTTCTGTAAGCTGTGTGAGCAGTGTCACATCATCTTTTCCAACAGCTACAACAAGGTAAACCTCACCTGCTTTTACAATTGCAATAAACTTATTATTTCCAACACGTATTGATTCCACAATCTGCAGATTTTTGTTTGCAAAATTTGTTTTCTGATAATTACCGATCCACTTTGTTGTGAAATAGGTGATCGCCAGCACAAAGAGAAAAATGATCAATACGCCCAACAGCTGGATAAAACTGCCTAATGCAGAACTGAGTAATATCATATTAACCTACAACTTTTTTTACTGCTTCAAGAACACGCTCTGCCTGGAATGGTTTGACGATAAAGTCTTTTGCTCCTGCCTGGATTGCTTCGATAACCATAGCCTGCTGTCCCATTGCAGAACACATAATAATTTTAGCTCCTGGATCTAATGCTTTGATCTTCTTTAATGCTTCAATACCATCCATCTCAGGCATTGTGATATCCATTAATACAAGATCTGGTTTTGCTTCTGGATATTTTTCTACTGCTTTCTGTCCGTTTTCTGCCTCTGCAGCAATCTCATAACCATTCTTTGTTAAGATATCCTTAATCATCATTCTCATAAATGCTGCGTCATCGCAAATCATTACTTTAGCCATATTATTTGTTTCTCCTCTTCTTTCCTATCTTATTTCACAATTTCAGTGATTCTCACACCAAAACTTTCTTCAATTACTACGACTTCACCCTTGGCAACGTATTTTCCGTTTACCAGAATATCTATTGGTTCACCGGCAATTCGATTCAACTCGATAATCGTACCAGGTGCGAAATCCAAAATCTCATGGATCGACTTTGTTGTTCTTCCAAGTTCTACTGTCACTTCAAGTGGAACATCCATGATCAATCCGATGTTCTCTGCTCCTGCAACCTGTGCAATACTTGGATTAAAAGCCTGAAACTGTGCCGGCTGTACATTTACCGGCTGTGCATACATTTGATTCATATTCGGTGCCATCATTGGCTGTCCCATCATCGGCTGCCCCATCATTGGCTGTCCCATAACCTGCTGACCTCCCATCGGCTGTTCCATCTGAGGCTGTGGTGCAGCTGGCTGTGCACTCACTGCTTTTTCTGCCTCGTTCGATGTGGAATTGGTATCCGCTTCCATATTCTTTGTAATGCTTGCGCACATCTCCTTCGCAAAAGAAACCGGATACAACTGCATGATCTCACTGTCTACCAGATCTCCAATCTCCATCTTAAATGAAATCTTAACAAACGAACCGGATAAAAAATCTGCGATTGATCCCTCATCAATATTATCATGAAGATCCACAAGATCTGCGACCGGCGGACTGATATCGATGGTCTTATTCAGCATAGAGGAAAGAGAGGTCGCTGCGGAACCCATCATCTGATTCATCGCTTCGCTGATTGCACTTAAATGTAACTCTCCAAGTTCTCCATCTGTATTAGTACCATCACCACCCATCATCAGGTCTGTAATGACTTTTACATCATGTTCTTTTAAAACAAGAATATTACTTCCATCCAAACCAACTGTATATGCAATCCGGATAAATACACACGGTTTTTCATATGCATCACAGATGTCACTCCATGTTGCAAAAGATACAACCGGCGTTGAAATATCTACTTTACGATTTACAAGGGAAAACAATGTTGTTGCTGCTGTTCCCATGCTGATGTTGCCAATTTCGCCAATCGCGTCTTTCTCAGCATCTGTAAGCAAATTCTTTTGATTTGCATCATCCGGGTTGTTCAGCAAAGCACTGATTTCTTCCTGTGACAAAACACCATCCATTACTACTGCTCCTCTCTTACCACTGATGTAACTCTTACTGCATAATTATCGCCGACAGCTCCCGGCAGAGCAGTAAATTTTTTTATATTACCGACAAAAATATTCAGATCCTGATTCACACCCGAATCCAGCCGGATAATATCTCCAACCTGAAGATTTACAAAATCATCCACGGAAATGGTACTGTTTCCCAAAACCGCTTTTACAGGAATCTTCGCTTTTGAGATCAAAGCTTCAATCGCATCTGTATACTGCTTATCGTCGTGTTCCTGAAGATTGGAATACCAGAACTTCGTATTCAGCTTGTCCATGACACTTTCCAATGTCAGATACGGAAGACAGATATTCATAAGACCTTCCACATCGCCAATCTTGATATGTAATGTCACAAGTGCGATCATCTCGGTCGGCGAAATAATCTGCGCAAACTGTGAGTTTGTCTCAATCCGTTCAAGCCGCGGTGAAATCTCACAGACACTCGACCAAGGCTCCGGCAAAAGACTTACACATACATTATAGATTCTCTCCAGAATCAAAAGTTCAATCTCGGAGAAATCTCTTGGCTTATCTAACGGAGTTCCCAATCCACCGAGCATTCGGTCAACAATTGCATACCCCAGATTGTCTGCAAGTTCTATAATAATACTGCCACTCAAAGGCGATACATTCACCAATCCGAGTAAAACCGGATTTGACAGTGCATTCGTGAATTCAGAATAGGTAACCGCCTCTGAATTCATCACTTCCACCTGTACTGTTTTTCTGAGATAAACAGGCAGGTTCGTCGAAAGAAGTCTTCCATAGTGTTCAAAAATGATTTCCAACGTACGCAAATGCTCTTTTGAGAACTTTGCCGGACGGGTAAAATCATAATTTTTCACTTGTTTTTCGTCTTTTTCTTTCATGTCCTCAGCATCAAGCTCTCCATTGCTCAATGCCTGCAGAAGACTATCTATCTCATTTTGAGATAAGACTTCACCCATTCTCTTTCACCACCTAGCATTCTAATTTACTGCGTATTTACACTGGAGAAACTTACCCCAACGATAAAGTCAGAACCGAACATCTCCTGCAGATCTTCAAGGATAGCATCTTTAACGCTCTGCTCGTCCTCCCGGAACTGTTCCATTGTATATTCGGAAACAATGGTATTGATATCATTTTTGATCAATGTTTCCTTCGCTTTCAATCCTTCAATACCTATGCTCTTGTATCCGTCACTCTTTGTATTCAGCGACAAACCGATAGAAAATACAGCCACATGGTCTTTTCCATCACCGCTTGGACTTAAGTTGACGGTAAAGCTGGCTTCAATATCATAAACTTCAATGTCTTCCACCGGAACTGCTGCGGTATCTTTACCACTGCCATCTTCCAGTTCAAGATCGATCGCTGATGCGATCTTATCGATCAGCTGATTTGATTTTCTCGTCTGAGGAATGATCGTAAACGCAAGAATTGCAGTCAAAACGAGATTCACCAGAACTAATGCGAGGATAATTACTGTCATCAGATTCTTTTTCATTATTTGTGCCTTTCTTCTGTTAATTAATTTATTTCGGAATAATATGAATTATATATCTTTATCTCAACACGTCTGTTGCGCGCCCTTCCCTCCGGTGTGGAATTATCTGCAATCGGAACGTATTCGCCTCTTCCGGATGACTTGATATGTGACGGATCGATCGTTGTGATATTGCGCATATAATCTGCCACATATAATGCCCTGTACATTGACAGCACATCGTTATTTTCATATTTTGAAGAATGCGTGAACGGAATATTATCCGTGTGTCCCTCTATCTCTATCATGTTCTGCTGATAACTCTGAAGAATCTTTCCAATCTTATCCATCAAAGGATAGGCTTCTGACTTGATCTCAGATTTTCCGGAATCAAACAGCACTGCACCATTTAAATTCAACAGCACATATTCCGCATTAAAATCGATTTCCACCTGATCCTGTATGCCATATTGTGCTACAAGATCCTGCACCTGCTCTGCCATCTGTTCTGACTCGGCAAGCGCTTCTTCTTTATACTCTTCCGCAACATCTGAACTTTCTGATGTATCATCTGTCGTCTGCGTATTTGCCATCTGATTATAATAGATGTCATACATCTGTAACTGGCTCACGCCGGAAGAAACCATCTCACCATCTCCGATGGAAGCTCCACCACTCGGCAGAATACTAAAGCTGCTCTGCAAAGATGCAATCACCATCTCAAACTTCTCAGCATCCACTGTTGACATAGAAAACAGTAAAACGAAAAAGCAAAGAAGTAAATTCATAAGATCACTAAACGTCGCCATCCATGCCGGAGCGCCTGCCGGTGCTTCTTCTGTCTTCTTTCTTGCCACTATGCTTCACCTCCGGCTGCTTCATCACCTTCTCCGAGACTTCCTGCTGCCTGTGGTGTCAGGAATGATTTCAGCTTTTCTTCAATGACACGCGGATTTTCACCTGCCTGAATGGAAAGCAATCCTTCCACGATCATTTCTTTTATTGCAACTTCTCTCTCATTATTCACCTTAAGCTTTGACGCAGTTGGATTACAAAGCCAGTTGGCGATCAATGAACCATATAATGTAGTGACCAGGGCAACCGACATAGCCGGTCCGATACTCGATGCATCTTCCAGATTCTTAAGCATGTTAATAAGACCGATCAGCGTACCGATCATACCCCATGCAGGACCTAATTCTGCCCATTTCTCCCAGAATGCGATTACTTTCTTATGTCTTTCTTCCATACAGGACAGGCTTGTCTCCATGATGCCACGCACCAGTTCCGGATCCGTACCATCCACAACAAGCATTACGCCCTTTTTCATAAAATCGTCTTCAATATCATTGGCTGCTTCCTCTAATGCGAGCAAGCCTTCTTTTCTTGCCACATTCGAGAGATCAATGATCTTTTTGATCGTCTCTGCCGGATCTTCTGCCTTTTCCTTGAAGGTAAGTGTAATACCCTTCAGTCCGTTAATGAAATCCGGTAACTTGTGTGCTGCCAGTACACCGGAGATAGAACCTCCGACTGTTATGATGATAGACGCCGAATCAACCATGTTTTTCAAAGCTTCAAATCCACCATTACTGAAAACACCGAATACAAACATTACTGCGCCGAGTATTATACCGGCTAAAGATGCGATATCCATATCTTCCACCTGCCATCCTTGTTAATATATTTAAAATTTAATTTTCATTTTCTGCTTTAAATCCAGTTTCCATAATTTCCCGCTTATATGATTTTACTAAACTTTTTATCTGTTGTCTACTTTCTTTTACAATTATTTTGCGTCCTGTCGTGAAAGTGATCACAGTGTCCGGTGTTTCTTCGACAAGTTCGATCAGATCCGCATTCACCAAAATCTGTGTACCATTTAATCTTGTCACTTCGATCATAGTGTTCATCCTTTCCCTATTGTAAGTAAACAATGAAACAACATTTAGTATACCATATCTTGTTGTAGTATGGAACATATTTACTAAATAATCGTTACTTTTTTTATACTATTTCTATTCAAGGAGGAATCTATAACGTTTTATAGATTCCCCCATTCAGTTTATATTATCGTTTTAAGTTTACAAGTTCCTCTAATAATGTATCGGAGGTTGTAATAACACGGGAGTTTGCCTGGAAACCACGCTGTGTTGTGATCATGGACGTAAACTCTGAGGAAAGGTCTACGTTCGACATTTCCAGCTCGCCGGTTGTCATGGAAGAACCGTCTGCAGAAATCTCCACACCGATGCCATCAAATTCACCGGAGTTTAAGGTTGTGCGGTAGCAGCTCTCTCCGACTTTCTCAAGACCGGATGCGTTAGAGAACTGTGCAACTGCGATCTGTCCCAACAATTCCGTATTACCATTGTCGTATGTACCATAGATACGTCCGTTTGTGTCAATGAAGATACCTGTCATTGCACCAAGCTTGCGTCCTTTTCCGGTTGTACCGTCCACTGCTCCGGCATCTGCGCCGATTGTGGATTTACCGCTGTAGTTTAAGCACTGAGAGAAGTCTACAGTAATATTCTGGAAGTTTCCGTTTTTATTTAAATTTGCATTGTTCAGATTCAATTCCACACTCTTATCTGTTCCACCACCAATGCTGCTAAACTTTCCATCCTCTGTATTGAATTTTAATAAATTAGTCGCACTTTTCTTTACAACCTGATAGGAATGTGTTCCATCTGCATTTGTAACATCTTTAAAGACATAATCAGTATTTCCGGCAGCAATACTGTTCTGAATATTTTTCAAATTTCCATCTGAAACACCAAAAACATCTTTGATTGTTTTGCCGCTATTATCATTAAGTGTTCCATCGTCATTAATCTTTACAACAGTGCCAGCAGGATCAGTTTTTAATTCTCCTGTTGTCGTATCATAAGTATATCCACAATTTGGCAATGTTGTTGAATATGAAGCAATTGTTGTCTCTGTATCAGTATTACCAAAGATTTCCTTCATCTGTGCCTGTGTGAATCCTTCAGTAATATTCTTATTATTGCTATCTAAAATAGATGTCAGCTCTACTGTATACTCTCCATCCTTTGCAGTTGCCTTGATCGCAAATTTTGCGGTGTACTGATAGCCAAGATTATCGTAAAAGTTAAGATTCATAACTTTTCCGGCATCGCTCTTAACATCCGCATCATTCTCATCCAGAACACCGGCGATAGTTGCCTGTGTGGTTGCCTCTGGTGCAGAAGTCAGGTTCTTCTCCTGCATGATACGGAGTGCCGAAACAGTGTCCTTGCGGATCTCACCTGTTGTCTCGTCAACCTGCCATCCCATAACCGTATAGCCTGTTGAGGACATACACAAGTTACCGGAACCGTCTACGTAGAAAGAACCGGAACGGGTAAATACGTTCTCAGAACCATTGTTTACAATAAAGAAGTTCGTTGAGTTTTTATCAGTCAGACGGATATCAAATGGATTTCCGGTTGTCTCAGATGCACCTGCAGAAGTGATGCTGACTTTGGTTGCTGCCGCAGTTGTACCGAGACCGATCTGCTTTGCATTGACACCGCCGGTACCGGTTGTTGCATTTGCTCCGGATGCATTCGAAGTGGTCTGATATAAGATATCACTGAATGTTACGGAAGAAGATTTAAAAGCTACTGTGTTGACGTTGGCGATATTATTACCGATCACGTCCATTCTTGTCTGATGTGTCTTTAAACCTGACACAGCAGAGTACATTGATCTCATCATAATGAAATGACCTCCTAAAGTTCTTTTGGCGCAGGGTGTCTGGTTTCTTCTGTCAGTCAGAAACCGATTGCTCCCCTAAGGTCCAGCTATATGATCACCGCGCCATCAATATTGGTATAAATGTTGTCATCGGATTCCGTGCGGTCCATTGCCGTCACAACTGTTTTGTTTGGGACATTTACAATGAATGCCAGAGAATCAACGATTACGAGTGACTCCCGAATTCCCTTTTCACTTGCTTTTTGAACTCCACTCTCCAGCCGTTCGCTCTGTTCTTTTGACAGATTGATTTTTCTGTTCTCCAGTCTCATGGAGGCATGTTTGGAAAATTTCAGTTCCAAGCTCTCAGAAACATCCTGTTTCTGTTTTAAAATTTCCTCAAAGGACAATCCCGATGCATTGACTGTGGAATTTCCTTTTCCGGTACCAAGATAACGGTCCGTGATCTGTTCAATCGAAGTGAATTGGTTATTAATTTTATTCATAACCCCATCTCCTGTTACTCTGTCCTGTCTGAACTGTTATCGGTTGTATCTCCTGATCCTGCACTTCCTGTTTCTTCTGTTTTGTCTGTACTATCAGATTTGTCTGTGCTATCCGTCTTGCCTGTACTGTCAGCTTTGTCTGTACTGTCCGTCTTGCCTGTGCTGTCAGCTTTGTCTGTACTGTCCGTCTTGCCTGTGCTGTCAGTCTTGTCTGTTCCATCCGCTTTGTCAGATTTGTCTGTTTTGTCAGATTCATCTGCAGATCCGTTTGCCTTGATCAGTTCTTTTAATCTTGCCTCAAGTTCTTCAAACTTCTTCCAGGAATCTTTGGAAACGAATTTCTTCTGGTAATCGTTCAGTCCATCATACATCTTACGGATGCTCTCAATATCATCTTTGTTTGCAAGCGAGATTGAATTTTTGGATGGCAGTAATGAAATTGCGGATTTAATTGTCTCTGCAAGTGTCACTGCTTCCATATAAGTTGCGTCTGCAACAGTATCCAGATCCTTCAGGTTGTAAAGTCCATCATTGACAGAAAGAAATGTTTCTCCGTTTTTGTGAAGTACATAATCACAGGTTCCTGCGATATAGCTTGTCTCTCCTGTTGTAGATGAAGTCACTTTCATGATGACATACTTGCCAACCAGATCATTTGCCGAAGAGGCCTCGATCGTACTCTGCACACTAAGCTGTGACTCCAACTGTGAGAAGGTCGCAAGCTGTGCAATATACTCGGTATTACTTGTCGGTTCCAACGGATCCTGATACTGCATCTCTGCGCATAAAATCTGTAAGAACTGGTCATAACCAAGCTCGTTGGTCTTTTTATCTTTCTCGGACGATTTTGTTGATGTACTGCCTGTACCGGTAGTCTCATCTATAAATTTTCCATCTTTTACCTGCTGAATTAACGCCATTGTCTCTCTCCTTTCTCAAAACTTATGCAGTGTAATCTACACTGTTTCCCTGTTCTGCCATCATTTTGGCTGCCAGAGTTTCTTCTTCCGACATCACGCCGGATAATTCACTTAAATCATTCAGATTTAATCTGCGGGTTCTGCCTTTTTCTTTTTCCTGCTGCTCGCCCTGCTGTTTTTCACCTTCTGCATTCTGCTCAAGGTTTTTCTCAAACTCATGGCTTGCAACGGTCACTTCAACAGCATCCACTTTCACACCAGCCTGCTCTAAATTCTGTCTGAGTTCTACGGTCTGGGCTTCTAATGCCTCTTTTACCACTGCATTCTGTGTCATGATCTTTGCTGTCACTGCACCTTCCTGCTCGGTAACCTTAAGAATGATCTTTCCGAGGTTCTGCGGGTTCAGCTGTAACTCCATGCTCGTCTTATCTTCTGTCAGGATCACTCTTGCGGACTCTACAATCTGATCGATCACATCCTGTGTATTTACACTCTGCGGTAATGGTTCTACTGTCTCAACATTAGCAAATTCCTGTACCACCTGACTCTGTGGTGTGATAACCGCCCCGTCTGCAGTATGGGCTGTCTCATTTGTAAAACGGAACCTGCCGGGTGTATCAGAAGAATTGTTCTGATCTGTGGAATCCTCTGCCGCATTTTCGGATGTCATCCTATTCTGTACAGTTTCCTGTTCCGGAATATCTTCCGTTACCTCAGAAGACTGTGTATCCTGCGCAGGTGCATTTTCTGCTGCTTTTGTCTGTCTTCCATCCTCTACCACAAATTTCTGTGTTGATGCACTGGTATCCTCTGTGGCTGTCTGATCTGTAACAACTGCCTCATCCACAGATGCTTCTGTTTCCTGTCCGGTAACAGCATCTGACGATCCGGCATTATCGTCCATCACTTTGGCAACTGCGCTCTGAAACTCTTCCAGACTCATGTCAAGTGCATTTAAAATATCTTTTCCAATGTCATTGACACTCTGCAGTACATTTACAAACTGTTCACTGCACAAAAGCTGTGGTACGCTGTCTGCTCCGGTAAGTTCTGCCACAAGATTTGCAAGATTATTCTGATTCAGCAGATCCTGGAACTGCAAGCCAAGTGTCTGCATTGCTGCTTCAATCGCTTCATCGGACACGCCAAGCTCCTCTTTCAGAACTTCTTTTACATCTTCTGTAAACTGTTCGAACTGCTCTTTGACAACATCCTCAGATGTGACCTGTTTTATCTCTGATGCGATCGTATTATCCTTGTACTGATACTTCTGATAATCATCTGCCGCTTTCACAGTGTCCTTACTGCCATTTGCTGCTGTCTTTACTGTTTCGTTGTGGTCAATCCCTGCATAAGATGCTGTCTGACGGTTTCCGGACTGTTTCATCATAGAACCAAAATCTACTTTTCCAGTGGTGATCCGGGTATTGCTTTCTGTCCCCTGCACAGACTGTGTGCTTTGGTTAAACATTTTTCCTAATTCAGAAATTGTTGTACCAGCCATATGCTTCCTCCTTTCTTCTTTTATCGTCTTACTGTCTGGCAGTATGCACTGCCCGGAAAAGATCCTTAGATCTCTCCCTCTATTCTGAAGGCTCCATGATCTCAGTTACTTTTGCTGCCGTATCTGAGTTCATCTTACCGAGAATATCTCCTCTGGACTGTGTGTCCATATTGGATAATATATCTGCTACCAATTGAAGGTTGTCTGTCATTGTATCAAAAATAGCTGCCGCCTCTTTCGGCTTCATGCTGGAATAAGTCTTCACATAATCATCCATCTGTTCATCCGTCAGAGTCTGTTCTACCACCTGTTTATAAAGCACTTCCGCATTTGCCGCATCAATGCTCTCATAATACTCTTTGTAATTACTTATATCGGGAGCATCTTCCGAAAAGACAACATCCTCATACCATTTTTCTTTTTCCTTCTCAAAATCTGCCTCATTCTGCTTATAGGTATCCAGCTCTTTCGCCTTCTCCTCTAACTGTGCAATATAATCTGCATCAGAATTTGCACTGTTCTGGGCATCTGCAAGCTCAATCTCAAGCTCTTTGATCCGGTTGATCGCATCATCCAGATTTGTGTATGCATACTGGCTGTCTTCCGTGGAAACCTCCTCTGTGACAGAATCCGGCAAAATCTTATTCAGATAAGGAACATCTTTGATCACAGGAGCTAAGACTCCCGAGCCAAATCCGCCCACATCCAGCTTGATCAGCATTGCAAAGATGGCAAGCCAGATCAGAATGATAATAATCGTGACAAAGAAAACAAGGATTTTGCCTCCAACGGTTTCCTCATCTCCATCCAGATCATCCGGATTTTTCTGTTTTCTCTTCTTTTTTTCCAGCTTTTTTGCCGCCTTTAACTGTTTTTTATCTAAAACTTCATTTTCCTGCTGTAATTCTTCCTGCTGCTTTTGTTCTGCCATAATCTCGTCCATGCCTTTCTCGTATATTGCCCTGTCAAAATTACCGGGTTTCTGTCATCCCCTCATGATAGGTGTAACTTACAAGCTCATCAATTTCTTTATTCTCTGCATATTGCATTTCCTGTTTAAAAACTTCAAACGCCTGCTCTTTCAGTTTCTCATGCGTCTTTCTTTCCATCATGACTTCATTGAGTTTCAACCGGGCAGCCTCTACATTTTTTTCTGCGACATGCACATTCATCATCTGGCTGCGCTGCATCGTTTTCATGGTATCTACTGCCCGCTTGCATTCTTTGATCTTAGGTACATCAATGGTTCCATTCACCAAATTTCTCGCCTGGCTTTCATAACCTGCCTTGCGTATCATGATCTGCTGGAGTTTTCCCTGTTCATCCATGAGTTTTGCATTTGCAACTCCATATGCAATCTTCGCCTGGCCTTCCATTTTTTCTTTTATATCTAATATGCTTTGCATCCGATATGCAAATTTTGCCATATCCTATCAACCTCTAATCATTAAAAAGTGCACGCAGCAGATCGATCTCCTGTTCAAACTGGAATTTTTCGTCGGTCTTCTGCATCAGGAAATCATTTACAGCATCGATTTTCTGGATGGCATAATCGATATTCCTGTTAGAACCGCTCTTATAGGCTCCAATATTGATCAGATCTTCTGCCTCATTGTATGTGGCAAGTACATTTTTTAACCTGCCTGCCAGTTCTTTATGTTCCGGCGTTGCAATGGAACTCATAACCCTGGAAATACTCTGTAAAATATCAATGGCCGGATAGTGGTTTTTATGTCCCAGTTTTCTGGACAGCATGATATGACCATCCAAAATGCTTCGGGCTGTATCTGTGATCGGTTCATTAAAATCATCACCATCTACCAGCACCGTATATAATCCGGTGATTGATCCTTTATCTGAAGTTCCTGCACGCTCTAACAGTTTTGGCATCTCCGAATATACACTCGGCGGATATCCTCTGGTTACAGGCGGTTCTCCGGATGCAAGTCCGATCTCGCGCTGTGCCATGGAAAAACGTGTCAGGGAATCCATCATCAGAAGCACATCTTTTCCCTGATCCCTGAAATACTCTGCAATGGATGTCGCCGTCATTGCTGCCTTCTTACGGATCAATGCCGGCTTGTCAGAAGTCGCCACAACGACAATGGAACGTTTCATACCCTCTTCTCCAAGATCCCGTTCCACAAATTCGCGCACCTCACGGCCACGCTCACCGATCAGGGCAATGACATTGATATCTGCCTTTGTATTTCTTGCAAACATACCAAGCAGTGTACTTTTTCCGACACCGGAACCTGCAAAAATTCCGATACGCTGTCCTTTTCCGACTGTGATCAATCCGTCGACCGCTTTCACGCCGAGAGGAAGCACCTCACTGATGATCTTTCTTGACATCGGATCCGGAGGCTGTGCATCGACCGGATATTCATACGGTGTTTCTAATTTGTCAATGTCCGTTGGACGTCCAATTCCGTCTAAGGTATGCCCTAAGAGTTCATTTCCTACAGGAACAGATAAAGGATGCCCCGTATTTTCAACGATACATCCTACTCCTATCCCCTCTACGCTCTCATAAGGCATCAAAAGCAGTCTTTTATCCCTGAAACCCACAACCTCAGCCATTACCACGGTGTCAGCATTTTCATCAATGATAATTCTGCACAAGTCATTCAGTTTTGCGTCCGGACCTACGGATTCAATGGTCAATCCAACAATTTTAACAACTTTTCCAAGCCGTTTAAAATATGTATTCTCCGCCAGTCGTAAATACTTGTTATACCTGCTGTCCACTTTCAACCATCCTTATAAGCATAGTGATTTTATATCTTTTATGAGATTTTCGAGCTGCACACCAAGGCTGCAGTCGAATACTCCCGAGTCTGTCTCGATCACGCAGGAATTTCCATCCATGGAGGAATCTGCAACAATCTCGATCTCGATTCCGGCTCCCACTCGTTCCAGAATTTCTTCTTTATGATTCTCAAGAAACATCACATTGCTGTTAGCAACCTTGATGCGGAATTTTTTATCTCCCTCGATATTTAAAATTGCATCATCAATGAGATACATCAGAATGTGTTTTTTATTATCAAACTGAATATGGAATACTTTGTTAAAAACCTCAAGGATCACATCTACCAGATCCTTTTCCATATTTTTTTGTTTCTCCCTGAATTCATCCTGAAGCGTTTCCTGTTTTCTCTGATATTCATTCTGTAACTGTTCACGCTGTGCCGCCAGCTCACTCTCCAGGCACTGTCTTCCCTCCTGATATCCGGTATTTTTTGCATTCTCCCGGATATTTTCAGCTTCCTGATCTGCCTGACTTAAAATTGTTTCTGCCTGCGCATGTGCTTCTGCTAAAATCTTCTCAGCCTCTTTTTTTGCTTCTGCAGTATGGTCGATCTCCTCCACATAATCTGTGTCAGGACCAACGATCCCTGCTGAGAAACCATTTCCGTCTGTTGTTTTTTGTTCCATGCGCTTAAGCTCTGCCATCTTCTCTAAACGCTTTTCTACAATATCATTTGAGTTAATGACGCGTGTTTTATCCGGCTCATTGTGCACGAAATATTGTTTGTAAAGATTAGGCAATAATCTCGTCACCTCCGCCTCTTGAAATTACGATCTCACCTGCATCTTCGAGTTTTCGGATCACACTGACAATCTTCTGCTGTGCCTCCTCAACATCCTTCATACGCACAGGTCCCATAAATTCCATATCCTCTTTGATCATGGCAGCCAGACGTTTTGACAGGTTGTTAAAGATTGCATTCTGAACATCTTCGTTTGCACCCTTCAATGCAATACCAAGATCTGAGTTTTCAACATCACGAAGAACACGCTGGATAGCTCTGTCATCGAGAAGAAGGATATCCTCAAATACGAACATCTTCTTACGGATTTCATCTGCAAGCTCAGGTTCTTCAATTTCAAGAGATTCCATAATATGCTTCTCTGTAGAACGGTCTACCGTATTTAAGATATTCACGATCGCATCGACACCTCCGACAATCGTGTAATCCTGGTTGACCAGAGAAGAAAGTCTTCTTTCTAACACTCGCTCCACCTCTTTGATCACATCCGGTGATGTACGATCCATCATTGCGATCCTCTTTGCAACATCCGCCTGTTTCTCCGGTGGAAGTGCTCCTAAAACCATCGCCGCCTGCGCTGCTGTCAGATATGATAAAATCATTGCGATCGTCTGTGGATGCTCATCCTGGATAAAGTTCAAAAGCTGACTCGGATCTGTCTTCCGCACGAACTCGAACGGGCGGACCTGTAAGGAAGCAGTCAGCTTGGAGATAACCTCCTGTGCTTTTTCCTGTCCAAGAGCCTTGTCAAGAAGCTCTTTTGCATAACCGATACCACCCTCTGCGATATACTGCTGTGCCAGACACACCTGATAAAACTCATTTAAAATATCTTCTTTTACCTGTGGAGACACGCTTCTTGTATTTGCGATCTCCAGCGTAAGTTCCTCAATCTCTTCTTCTTTCAGATGTTTAAAAATATCTGCGGAACGTTCAGGTCCTAATGTAATCAGCAGGATTGCGGCTTTCTGAACGCCATTGTAATCTGCAGTTGCCATATTCTACTCCCACTCCTCATTCAGCCAGTTTCTAAGTAAGGAAGCTGCCGCTTCCGGATTTTCTTCTACGAATTTTTCTATCAGGACTCTTGTCTCTGATTTTTCATTGAATCCGATATCCTGCAATGTATCTGCAGATTCTTTCGTGGATTCAAGCAGAGACTCCACGGAAAGTTCCGGCTCCGGCTCGACTGCTTTCTCTTTTCTTGTGCTGCGGAATACTACATAACCTAACAGTGCAAAAATCAATACTGCAAGGATGATCTGCAGATAATCCGATATAGTCCGTGTACTTCCTTTGCTATACTGGAACATCGGCTGATCATATGCAATGATCGTGATATTGCTCACCGGTACGCCTGTTGCATTGGAGATCAGCGTATAAAGATCCTGGTCTACTTCCGCCTTTACCGGTTCACTGTTTGCAGCAACATACTCATCAAAGGTCATGTCACCGAGCGTTCCGGAAGCACGCAGTGTATCCTCATCATAGATCACATAGTTCGTTGCGACTGCAGATATGGATGAGCCGTCATAATTAACAGTTCCTACTGCCGGTGTTGTTGTTGTGATCTTCTCGTTATTCTGGTAGTTCGTGTTCGTCTCAGACACACTGGAACTTGTGTAATCATTATCTTCCATCACATAAGTCGTATCGTCGTCATTGGAATCTGTTCCCGGTGTTGCCGCTGCTCCACCGACTGCATTCGATTCATATTCACTCTTTGATCCCACCATACCGTTGGTCTGTCCATCCGGCGCATAATACTCATGTGTGGATTCTGTGGTCTGGTCAAAATTCATCGCAAGATTCAGACCGACTTCTACATTGTCAAACAGTGATGATCCTACAAGGACATCTTTCACCTGACCTTTTACCTGATTTTCGGCTTTGGTCTTTAAAGACAACTGGTTGTTGGCATTTCCTGTCACAGACGTATCATCCTGACCAGAGAAAAGAACATTTGAACTATTATCGAGGATGAGCACATTGGATGTGTCATCATTTCCAACATTTGTTGCAAGATATTTTGCAAGTCCGGCTGCCTGTTCATCATCCATCGTTCCGTTGAGCGTCAGGATCGCTGTCACATATGCCTGTTCACCTTTGGAGAGGATCGTTCCATCTTCATCCGGCAGATCCAGTGTCACTGCCGCTGCATCTACATTCGATAATGTCTCAAGCTTCTCAGCATAATACTCTTCGAGATATAATTTATATTTTTTTGTTTTATCCGCCTCGGTGGAGCTGAAACCGCCATCAAACACATCGCTTAACTTTGTGCCGCTGGTTGGGATATCATTTGTTCCAAGAACGATGGAAGCATTTGCGTAATCCTTTTCATTTACCTGAAATGCAAGTCCATCAGCGGAGAGTTCATAGGAAATATTCTCAGAGTCAAGTATGTTCTTGACCTGCCCGGATTCTGCTGTTGTTTCGCAGGTAACTAATGTTACCATTTTCGGTTTGGAAACGACTGCCGCAAGAATTGCAAGAGCCACAAGCACAACTGCCACAATGCTGATCAGCAGTGTCTTTTGTTTTGTATTGAATTTTTTCCACCATTCTAGGATTCTGTCTAAAACCTTTTGTACCTGTTCCGGCATTTTCATCTACCCTCGTTCACTAAATTTGCATATTCATGATTTCTTTGTATGCATCGATCATTTTATCTCTCACTGCCACCGTATACTGGATCGCAGTAAGTGCTTTGGTCTGTGCCGTTGTCAGATCATGTGTGTTCTCTGACTGTCCCAATGCAAAACGGATCGCCTCTGACTGTGCGTTGTTCTGCAGGTCGTTTGTCTCTGAAACCATATTCATCGCAGATGAAAGGACAGAACTGAACGAATCATCATCTGTCGTGACCAGCCTGTTCTGCTGTGCGATCTGATTCAGATAATCTGAACTGATATTTGTCAATGAACTGATATCCATATGTCATACCACCTTACTTATCTTTTATCTTTATTTATTTTCCAATGGAGAGTCCGCTCTGTGCAATGGATTTTGCAGCCTCGAATGCTGTTGTGTTTGCCTCATACGCACGGGATGCATCAATAAGGTTCGTCATCTCTGTGACCGTATTCACATTCGGATAAGAAACATAACCATTCTCATCCGCATCCGGATTGGACGGATCATACTCCATGATAAAATCAGTCTCTGTGTCCTCTTTGACAGAAGATACTTTCACACCATTTCCGACAAACTTAGATCTGGCATTCTGATAATACCTTGAGAAAGAAGTCACTTCCTTCTCTGCAAAAGTAACAATTTTTCTTCGGTATGGAGTTCCATCTTCTGTTCTTGTCGTATTTACATTTGCAATATTCTCTGCAATGGTATCCATACGGAAACGCTCCGCAGTCATTCCCGAAGCACTGATATCAAACGCCTGAAATAAAGCCATTTTTATCCTCCTGTAATCCTGCTCTTATTTTACTTTAAAACTGCCTGCATTCTCGTAAAATCAGAGGTGATGCTGTTCGTAAGTGCCTGATAACGGATCGTCTCCGATGCCAGTTCCACATTCTCGGTATCCGGATCCACGTTGTTCCGGTCCAGACGGTAAGAATAATTTGATGAGTCTGTATGGGTAGATACATTCAGACCGGAAAGATCCGCATTTAAGGAACGGATTTTCTTGTCCAGCGTTGTGTATTTGGAGTGGCCTAATTCTCTCTGAAGTACAGACTCAAAATCCACTTCCTGTCTCTTATATCCCGGCGTATCTGTGTTCGCAAGATTATTCATAATCGCAGTCTCACGAAGCCAGCTTGCATCCGCCGCTTTATCCAACACATTGATATAGTCAAATGCGTTCGTAGTAATCATGACACATTCCCCTTCCAATTTACATAATTCAACAGTAACCTAGTTTTATTATAAAGAATAAATCAAAAAACACAAGTCTTTTTTTACCATTTTTGACATATCTTGTAGATTTTTGACTGTCAGGCACAATATGGTGCTTTGTTTTTTCAATCTGTGTTCCCATCTTCCCTGACAATTCCTGCTTAATGCGAAAAAAAGGACTCTATAGCAAGCTATAAAATCCCTTTTTTCACGTAAATCCCTTTATTTTATGTTATTTTCTTTCTTGATCTGTTCCAGTTCATCAAAGACAACGTCATTCAGAACTTTGATGTAGGTTCCCTTCATGCCGGAAGATCTTGATTCGATCACTCCTGCGCTCTCAAACTTGCGGAGTGCATTGACGATCACAGATCTTGTGATCCCTACACGGTCTGCGATCTTACTTGCAACAAGAATTCCCTCTTTGCCATCCATCTCCTCAAAAATGTGGGTGATGGCTTCCAGTTCTGAAAAAGAAAGCGTGCTGATCGCAGATTTTACGATCTGGACCTTTCTTGTCTCCTCAGCGTTCTCTTCATTTACCGAACGCATCATCTCAAGTCCTACCACGGTTGTCCCATATTCGCTCAAAATAATATCATCAATATCATACGGATCATTCTCCCGGTACACAAACAGTGTTCCGAGCCGCTCTCCTGCAATGTCGATCGGTGTTATGATCGCAGTATATTTCTTAATGTCATTCACAAATCCCAACGTCTCGAGATTGACATTCTCTTTTGTGGACAGGATTCCAAGTAAACGTTCATTCAGCAATGGATCGATAAATCCGCCGACCTCATCCACGATCAGCTCCCGGATCTCTTCCACACCATCCGTCAGACCGGTTCCTAACACTTTTCCCTTTTTACTGATCACAAGAATGTTAGAGTTTAAAATATCCTTAAGCACATCACAGATATCATTAAATACCACTTTTGACGAATTGTTGTTATGCAGCAATTTATTGATTTTTCTTGTTTTATCTAACAATTGAACGCTCATTTGACAGCCTCCCATAAGTTTTTGCTGGTTTTTTATGACATTTTGTATTTTAGCACATTTATTCAGAAAATTCAATATATTCAAATTATTCCTGATTTTTTTCTTTCTTCTCTGTCACATAACCGCACTGCTCGTCTGCGCAGACGATTTTGCTGCCTTTCATAACCATGTAGCCGCCGCATTTCGGGCATTTCTCTTCTACCGGACGTGACCAGCTCATAAAGTCGCATTCCGGGTTATTCTCACAGCCGTAATACTTTCTGCCCTTCTTGGTCTTTTTCAGCACAATCTCTTTGCCGCATTTCGGACATTTGACGCCGATTTTTTCCAGATAAGGTTTTGTGTTGCGGCATTCCGGGAATCCAGGGCAGGCAAGGAACTTACCATGCGGTCCATATTTCACAACCATATTTCTGCCACAGACATCGCAGACCACGTCGGTCACTTCATCCTCAATTTTGACCTTCTCAAGATCTTTTTCCGCAGCCTCGACTGCTTTTTCAAGATCCGGATAAAAGTTCTCTATAACCGTTTTCCAGTTAACAGTTCCCTCGCCGACACTGTCGAGCAGGCTCTCCATGTTTGCCGTGAAATGTTCATCCACGATAGACGGGAAAGATTCCTTCATGATCTGATTTACCACTTCGCCGAGTTCTGTCACGTAAATGTTCTTATTTTCCTTTACAATATAGCGTCTTGCAAGAATCGTTGTAATGGTCGGGGAATAGGTACTCGGACGTCCGATTCCAAGTTCCTCTAATGTCTTGACCAGAGACGCCTCTGTATAGTGTGCCGGCGGCTGGGTAAAATGCTGTTTTTCATCAAGCTTTTCCAAAGAAAGCTCCGTACTCTCATCGATCGACTTCAGCAGTACATTATTTTCTGCCTTTTCGTCATCCTCACTGGTGTACACAGACATAAATCCATCAAATGTGATCTTGGATGCCGATACTGTAAACCGGTAATTTCCGGCACCGATCTTCACGTTGGTCGTCTCATATACCGCAGATGCCATACGGCTTGCTGCAAAACGTTTCCAGATCAGCTGATACAGGCGAAACTGATCTCTGGAAAGGGAATCTTTGACCATTGCCGGTGTACGATTGATATCGGATGGACGGATGGCCTCATGTGCATCCTGGATCTTTGCGCCGGACTTTTTGGCAGTTGTCTGTGTTGCAAGATAATTTTCACCGTAATTTTTTCCGATGTACTCATGTGCCTGTGCATCTGCTTCCTCGGAAATGCGGACAGAGTCTGTACGCAGGTAAGTGATGAGACCGACCGTTCCCTGCCCCTTCACATCCACACCTTCATAGAGCTGCTGGGCGATTCTCATCGTCTTTGAGATTGGGAAGTTCAGCGCTTTGGATGCCTCCTGCTGCAGAGTACTGGTCGTAAATGGAAGCGGTGCTTTTTTCACACGCTCGCCCTTTTTTACCTCGATCACTTTAAATGTCTCTTTGGAGATTTCTGCCATCACGCGGTCCATCTCCTCCCTCGAAGAGATATTCATCTTGCTCTCGCTGTCTCCGTAAAACTTTGCAAGTAAAGGCTTTTTCTCACCTGCGATCTTTAATTCTGCGTCAAGTGTCCAGTATTCTTCCGGAATAAAAGCGTTGATCTCCTCCTCGCGGTCACAGATGATGCGAAGTGCAACCGACTGCACACGTCCGGCACTTAAGCCACGTTTTACTTTTGCCCAGAGCAGCGGACTGATCTTATAACCAACCATACGGTCTAAGATACGTCTCGCCTGCTGCGCATTCACAAGGTTCATGTCAATGTCTCTCGGCTGTTTCAAAGACGCTTTCACCGCACTCTGCGTAATCTCATTGAAACTGATTCGGTTGACATCTTTGCCTTCCAGTTTTAATGCCTTGCTAAGATGCCAGGAAATCGCTTCACCCTCACGGTCCGGGTCAGTTGCGAGATACACTTTATCTGCTTTTTTCACTTCTTTGCGAAGATTCGCAAGGATATCTCCTTTTCCTCGGATAGTAATGTACTTCGGTTCAAAATCATGTTCCACATCAACCCCAAGCTGACTCTTTGGGAGATCGCGCACATGTCCGTTTGATGCTGCAACCTCATAATTTTTTCCCAGAAATTTTTTAATTGTCTTCACCTTTGCCGGTGATTCCACGATAACCAGGTACTTAGCCATTCAACTGTCTCCTTACTTTCAGATTTTGCGTATATAATAATTTTTAAAAGATTCCGTGATAAAGTCCTTCTGAATCAGTCTCTGCAGGATATCTGCCATCTGAGGCATTGCAAATCCTGTCTTTTTCAAAAGTTCTTCCATACTTTTCGGTCGTAAACTCAAACAAGCATACACCAAGCTTTCATCTTTTTCAAGTAATAATTTGTTAAAATTTTCTTGAGTTGTGTCATTACACGCATACAATTCAAGATCTTTTACAAAATCTTCTACGCTGTTTATAATGCCCGCCCCCTGCCGGATCAGGTTATTGCAGCCCATGCTTAAGGAATCTGTCACGCGCCCCGGAACTGCATAAATATCCTTTCCCTGTTCTAACGCAAAATCTGCCGTAATCAGGGAACCGCTCCTCTCTTTTGCCTCCACGATCACGACTACATCAGAGAGCGCTGATATGATCCGGTTTCTTGCAGGAAACAATTGTGCAATCGGCTCAGTCTCCGGCGGATACTCAGAGATAATCCCTCCATGTGAAAGAATATCCTCATATAATTTCTGATTCGTCCGCGGGTAACAGATGTTTACGCCACACCCCAGCACCGCATAGGTGTTTCCTCCCGCTTTTAATGCCCCGATATGTCCGTAAGCATCAATTCCTCTTGCCATGCCGCTTAAAACCTCTGCCCCACAGAGTGCCAGTTTTTCTCCAATTTGTTCTGCCATTGCCTTTCCGTATTCCGAGCACATTCTCGCCCCGACGACCGCCACTCTTCTTTTTGAGAAATCAGGCATTTTCCCTTTGATGTATAAACTGTATGGTGCATCCACGATATTCCTGAGCTGCTTAGGATATGACTCCATCTCGCAGGATAAAAAAGAGATCCCTCTTTCTCCCAGCGCAGCATATTTTTCTTCCAGATTCCAGTTTTTCTTCCGGTCAGTGATCGCATGCACCTGGCGGTCAGACAGCCCGGAGAGCTTTTCTAACTGCTCTTTTTTCAGAAAATAAATTTCTTCCGCAGAACCTGCCTGTCCCAAAAGGCGGTGGATCGTCTTACAGCCGACTCCCGGAATATTTGAAAGCCAGTACTGATATTTCATAACGAATCCCTCCAGAATCTTTTATCAATATTGCGATAGCAGACTGCCTCATTCAAATGCGCATCCAGAATGTTTTCAGTGCCGTCCATATCTGCCAGTGTCCGCGCAACCTTTAAGATTTTATGATAAGACCGGGCAGTCAGATTTAACTGTTTGTAAATTTTCTTCATATATTTTTCCTGATCTTTTGACAGAGCACAATATTCTGCAATCCGTGCAGCCGGAATCTGGCTGTTAAACTGAAAATCTTCTTTCTGATAACGTTTTTTCTGGATCGCATGCACTTCAATCACGCGTGCACGGATTGTATCGGAACATTCCTCTTTTTTCGTTCCGTTTAACTCTTCAAATTTAATCTGCGGAGTCTCCACACAGATGTCAATGCGGTCTAAGAGCGGCTGACTGATACGGTTGATATAGCGTTCAATGGAAGCAGCCGTGCATCTGCATTTCTGCATATCAGGATAATAACCGCATTTGCAGGGATTCATGGCAGCCACAAGGATAAAATCAGCCGGATATTCATACGTGCCGTTCACGCGCACTAAACGCACTTCCTTTTCCTCCATCGGCTGTCTTAAGATCTCAATAGTATTTTGCTTAAATTCCGGCAATTCATCCAAAAATAAAACGCCCTTGTGTGCCAGAGAGATTTCTCCCGGCTTTGGGATCAGTCCACCACCCACTAATCCCTGCATCGTGATCGTATGATGTGGACAGCGGAACGGACGTTCCTCCATTAATTGTTCCCGTAATTGAAACTGTCCGGATACACTGTAAATTTTCGAAAGCTCCATCTGCTCTTTTTCATCAAGCGGCGGAAGGATCGTCGGTATCCGCATTGCCGTCATGGTCTTACCTGCACCGGGTGGTCCTATCATCAGCAGATTGTGCATACCGCTCACTGCCACCTCACAGGCTCTCTTTACAAAATGCTGTCCCTGGATATCCGAAAAATCCAGCATCCGGATCGTTTTTGCCACTGCTTTTCCTATTTCTTTTTCAATGTATGTGCCCCCGTTTAAAATATGTATCATTTCTGCAATACTCTGCACCGCAAAAATTTCTATCTCTTTTACAAGCTGCGCCTCTGTCTGATTCTCCGCCGGTACGATACAACGTGTGACGCCGCGTTCCTTCGCCTCTGCCACCATAGGCAGTATTCCATTGACGGGCTTTACATCCCCGCTCAAGCTGATCTCACCCACGACCATCGTGTTCTTTAACGCTTCCTCCGGCACAATGCCAATGGCACAAAGCACTGCGGCAACAACCGGAAGGTCGAAGCCTGATCCGGTCTTTCTGATATTGGCAGGGATAAAATTGATCGTGATACGTTTTGGCGGCAGAATATACCCTGTATTTTTCAGTGCTGTGCGCACACGCTCTTTGGATTCTTTTACCTCAGGCGAAAGTGAACCGACCATCTCAAAAAGCGGCATGCCATCTGAGACATCCGCCTCCACATAGACCGGGATGCTCTTGATCCCCTGGATGATCGAGGTAGTTACTAAACTATACAAATAACCTTCCTTTCCATCGTTTTCTGCATCAAAAATAAATGTATTCGAAAATACGCTGTGGATACCGCAGGGAATCCTGCAATGATTCTGATAAAAAAGATTCCGACATCCGGCAGAAGCCCTCATACATCTGCCAGATGCAGTTTTAGTATAGCACATTTTCCAGATTTTACAATATTTCTTCTATATTATAATACACCTAAAATGCCTGCCTGAGTTTTTCGATTGCCCTCTTTTCGATCCTCGAAACATAGGATCTGGAAATCCCAAGTTTTCTTGCGATCTCCCTCTGTGTCATTGTCTTTTTCCCATAGAGTCCGTAACGGTTTATGATAATAAACAATTCCCTTCCGGACAATGTCTGCGGAATAATTTCATTCAGCCGTCTGACTTTGCGGTCCTGTTCCAGCAATTCCACAACATCCTCGTCCTCGCTGACCACAACATCCAAAAGCTGGATCTGGTTACCCTCTTTATCAGTTCCAATCGGCTCATACAGGGAAACTTCTTTCGACGTTTTCTTTTTTGCCCGGAAATGCATTAATAGTTCATTGTCAATACACCTTGCCGCATAGGTCGCAAGCCTGCTCCCATAATCCTCTTTGTATGTTTCCACTGCCTTGATCAGTCCAATGGTTCCGATGGAGATCAGATCCTCCATCTCATCCTCCGGGTTCTGGTATTTTTTTGCCACATGGGCAACCAGCCGCATATTGCGCTCGATCAGCTCGTTTCTCGCCTCAAGGTCACCATTTTTCATTTTCTTCAGACATTCGCTTTCCTGTTCCATCGTCAACGGAGATAAAAATGTTTTCAAAACGCACCTTAAAAGCTTTCTTGATACATCTTATGTTTAGGGCAAGTTCTCCGTGCTTTTCCTCTTTTAATTTTTCATGCTTTTCGCTATAATCGTTTTATGGTCTTAGGAAAGGAACGATTATGACACGTGATTTAGAATATAACATAACCGCACAGGACAATGGTGTGACCATCTCTGACTATCTGAAAAAGCAGGGTTTTTCCCATGCCGTGACCGTGCAGTTAAAAAAGATTCCGGAAAGTATTCTTTTAAATGGCAAATGGGAATATATGAGTACCAGGCTTAACGACGGGGATTGTCTTTTTATCCATTTTGAGGAAACGGAAGGCTCTGAAAATATTGTTGCCACCAATCTCCCTCTCTCCATCTGTTATGAAGATGAGGACATTTTAGTGGTAAACAAACCAGCCGATATGCCAATCCATCCTTCCATGAACAATTATGACAACACACTCGCCAACGCTGTCTGCCATTATTACCAGACACAGGGCATTCCTTATACATTCCGCTGTGTCAACCGCTTAGACCGGGACACCACCGGGCTCACCATACTTGCCAAACACCTCATCAGTTCCGCAATATTAAACAGTGAGGTGTCAGTCCGGGGGATAAGCAGGGAATATCTTGCCATTGTGAAAGGTTTCACAGAGGATGAGGGGACAGTCAACGCTCCGATCGGTCGGAAAGAAGGTTCCACGATAGAACGGCAGATCGATGTGCTTCACGGCGAAACTGCCATCACGCATTATAAAAGACTTGCCTATCAAGACGGTCTTTCCCTGATCTCCCTGAAATTAGAGACCGGACGTACCCATCAGATCCGCGTCCATATGAAATCCATCGGGCATCCATTGATCGGTGATTTTTTATACAATCCTGATTTTACAAAGATAAACAGACAGGCTCTGCACTCTTACCGGCTTCGTTTCACCCACCCGGTCACAAAAAAACCGCTGGTGTTCACTGCTCCTTTACCGGAAGATATGCAGGCTCTTTTTCCTGAAATGATATTATGATCTTTTTTCTAACTGTTCTTTCAATTGCAGTAACGGTTCTTTCTCATACGGGATTTTATGGGAGAGAACCTCTTCCCGGATAAAGCGGTTCGTTGCTTTTTCACCTTTTATCGCTAGCATTTCCAACAGAAGTTCTAACAATGCCCTCGTATCATCATGGAGCACATGAAATTGCCGTCCATTCATATAATATGCTAAAGCACTGTCGTCCCGGTACTTTTCTTTCTGGTAGTTCTTCGATGCCGCTACGCGGTCTATATACATTTCCACCACATAATTGACCGGCATCTTCATGCCGCAGAGACCTTTGTGTTCCCCTTTATGCGGTCCTTTTTTATCCGGTATTCCATAATCAATCCAGTACTCTAAATGGTGTTTGTTCCTGCCCTTGTGATGCAGCCATGCGGAAGAATAACCAATCGCCTCACGCTCTGCATTGTTCGGGCTCATATTGCCCTGATAGTATTTACATCCTACAATAAACTCGGTCGGACTGTATTTTGAAAGATCGTGAAGCAGTCCCTGCTTAATGAGTCCAACCTGAAAGCACCCTTTCATCACAAGCATTTTATGATGGTTGATCGTGCAAAAATGTTTCCAAATATTCATTTCCCTGACTTCCTATTTTCCAAGTAATAAAACGACAGACTGCGGTCTGACCGTGATCCTGTGCTGGTTTTCCGCCGGTTTCTCCTCCGGAAGGAAAGCATGTTCCTGCTCTGCGGTGTCCATGACTACATACCATTTCTTCTTCCCGGCAAGCTTCGGCAGGGCAAGTTCATTCACTCCGGTATGGAAATTATAGCCAATATAGACCATATCATCCGGCTCACCAGCATCATTCACGGCATAATCCCCACAGTACATCACACCAAATGCCCCCTTTTCTTCCGGGAGTCCTGCTGTCCAGGCATTATCTGAATGATAGGACAGATCCGGACAGCCCTTGTGCAGATAATCGTTCAGATGCATCGGTTCGGCTTTGCGGATCACAGGATGTGCCTTACGGAATGCTGCAAGTTTTTGTACAAACTCCTGCAACGCCTCCATCCCTGTGTTCCTCTTCCAATTCACCCATCCGGTTTTGTTATCCTGACAATATGCATTATTATTGCCCTGTTGGGAATTCAGTGCCTCATCCCCTGCAAGGAGCAGCGGCACTCCCTGTGCAAAAAACACCATGGACAACGCCATATATAAGTGTTTTCTTCGAAGTTCCTTCACATACTTTCTTGAAGTTTTACCCTCTGTGCCACAGTTGATGCTGAAATTATAATTTGAACCGTCTGCATTTTCTTCGCCGTTTGCCTCATTGTGTTTCTCACAATAGGAAAAAAGATCTGCCAGCGTAAAGCCATTATTGTTTGCCATAAAATTGACAAAACCGACTGTTTTGTTCTGTTTCTTCTGCTGATTGGCAAATTCAAAAAGGCTGCCGCCCTGATGATTTAACAATTTTCTTCCTGTATAAAGATACTCGTCATTGTATACAAACAGATGTGGATAGTGTTCCTTCTCCTTCCACAACTGTTCCGGGATATACTGATAAAAGATCTTGCTTCTCCGCAGGTATAAATCCTGGGCGATTGCAGTGATCGGCACATTTTCCCCGATCAGATGAAAACCATCTGCACGAAATTCAGTTGCCCAGTAACGAAGTGCGTCCAGAATCAGGTTCTGATTCTCCTCCTGCTCAAAATACATCTCCATCACGCACTCCATCTGATTCTGATGCAGTGTATCAATCAGATGTTTCAATTCCCGTGTCACATTTTTACTATACCCATAAGAGGCTTTCGGAGCAAAATAGAATCCTTTTGTATACCCCCAGTAATTGACTTTTAATTTTTCTTTGTCTGTCCCGGAACCGGCTTCCTTTTCCGGTATGCTGCCCTGTGGTATATACCCTGGAAGTTTTTGTTTCTTCGGAATCTCAATCTCCTCAAACTCATAGACCGGCATCAGCTCCACCGTCGTCACGCCTAACGCTTTCAGATAGGGAATCCGCTCCTCCACTGCCGCAAATGTTCCACGCATTTTTCCCTTTTTCCCGGAATCCATGGAAAATCCCCTGACATGAAGCTTGTACATGACCATTTCGTTTTTCGGGATCTCCGGGCAGCACGCGCTCTGCCATTCATATTCTTTTTCTTCAAAACTGCCACAGACTAAGAAGTCACATTCTGCTCTTCTCGCATCATCCCACTTTTCTCTTCCAGCAATCTTCGATGCATAGGGATCCGGCACTATCTCTCCATTGATCTCATAATTATATAATAAATGATCTGCCTTCAACCCATGTATGTAAACAGATCTGACTGCCCCTCTGCAAAATGCAGCCGGAGCCTCCACCCTGCCGGCGACCTTTAAGGATCTGTCATATAATATGACTTCACACACATCTTCTTTTTCTCCTGCAAAAGTAAAAATGACACCATCTTTTACGCTCTGCAATCCAAATCTTAAATAATTACCTTCTGTCACTGTATAGTTCATTCTGTCACCAGCCTTGTATTTTTTCAAAAAAATGTTACGACATATAATATTATTATACCTTTAACCGATAACTTTGTATAGAAGAATGTTTTTTTGCATTTCATGAATTTTTTATCTACACAACAGGAAAAATTTATGCTAGAATTTTAATGCTAAATATAGGACGGAAAGGTGCTTTATGAAAATCGTTTCAATTAATAACCTGAAACCGGGCATGGTCATCAGTGAAGATGTCTTTTCCTATCATGGGCAATGTCTTGCAAAACAGAATACTCCTGTTACATTGCAGCTGATCGAACACTTAAAGTTCTATCAGATTGCTTCTGTCAGCATTTTCCCTGAAAATCATGGTGACCGCAATTCAAGCACCATGACTGCACAACGTTTGGAAACTTATTCCCAACGTATCCGCAGAAGCCCGGAATTTCAAAGATTTAAAACAGATTATACAAAAAAAGTTTCCTTTATGAAGGAAAATATCAATAACTTTATCGTCAATGACGAGGATCTCAATGTAGATCAGCTTCTGGATGAAACTCTGACGCTCTTTGGGGAAAACAGTACTACGATCTCCATGTTCGATATGCTGCACAATATGAGACAGATCGATGATTCCACCTATGCGCACAGTGTCAACGTCGCACTGATCTGCCGTCTGATCGGCAAATGGAAGAATTTTTCCGAGAAGGATATGGACACCCTGACCCTCTGTGGTCTGCTGCACGATATCGGGAAATCCAAAATTCCAAATGAGATCATTGGAAAGCCCGGAAAGCTTACAGATTCCGAATACGAAGAGATCAAAAAACATCCGGTGATCGGCTACAATCTGGTCAAAAACCTTGACATCGACCAGCGTATCAAAAATGCCGTTCTCTTACACCATGAACGATTCGATGGAAAAGGATACCCTTTAGGACTTACCGGCAACGAGATTGATGATTTCACATCCATCGTATCCATTGCAGATGTCTATGATGCCATGACAGCCAACCGCTGTTACCGTGATGGTCTGTGCCCGTTTGAAGTGATCGCAATGTTTGAAAAAGAGGGATTGACACAATTTAATCCAAAATATATCTTGACTTTTCTCGATCATATTGCTAATACTTATATCAACAATGAAGTATTGTTAAGTGACGGATCTTCGGGAAAGATCGTGCTGATCAACAAGAAGCTTACACGCCCGACCATCCAGCTTGACAATGGTAACTTCGTTAATCTGGAGAGTCGTCTGGATCTGTATGTCCAGGCTATTATCTAATAATATGAATGAAAGAGGTGCCCAATGGCAGAGAAAAACAAGTTCAACAACTTAGACGATGAAGACATGTTCGTAACACTTGACTTAGATGACGGCAGTTCCATGGAATGCCAGATTCTTACCATCTTTGAGGCAGATGGCCGCGATTATATCGCACTTCTTCCTGTAGATGAGGACGAGCAGCCAAATGAGGACGGCGAAGTATTTATCTACCGCTATTCTGAGGATGCAGAAGGAAATCCTTCCCTGGAGAATATTGAGGATGACGAGGAGTACGAAGTCGTATCTGACCGCTTCGATGAACTGCTTGACGAGGCAGAATTTGAAGATTTAGATGATTAAGGAAAAAGAACTGATGCGCTTTGAAAATGCACATCAGTTCTTTTTTTGTATAATTTTATTTTTTCTGTGATTCTCTTATGAATCTGGAAATGTCTGTATTTTTGTGATTCAACTGTTCAATGGAATAGAGATGCAGCTTCTTTTTTGCGCGCGTCATTCCCACATAGAACATCCGCCGCTCCTCCTCCACTTCATTGTCAAGCACAGCCTTTTTATAAGGCATAATTCCTTCATTCACATCGATAATGTAGACATTGTCATATTCTAAGCCTTTTGAACTGTGTAGTGTGGCAAGTGCAACGCTCTCCGGGTTCTGATTCTGCTGTCTATAAATCTTTTCCAGTTCCGCCGTATAGTTTTCGATATGCTCAAACCAGTCATTATAAGTGTCGAATCCCTTCGCACTGTTCTGTAACTCCTCAAGTACCTCATAGAGATCCTCCACATTCATTCTGCGGTAATCTGCATACTCCACACAGAATTCATCATAGCCAATCCCACGGCGGATATAATTGATCGCCGCATAAGGGCTCATGGTTGAGAGCATTTTAATATCGTACTCCAGCCGCTGGATGCGCTCTGCCACCCACGGTTTATCCTCGTAAAACCACTCCCAGACATCAAACGCTACCGTTTCTTCGTCCAGAGAGTCCCTGCTGATATAGCGTTTCGGGCGGTTCATGATTTTTAAGAAATCTTTCCGGTAACGGCTTCCCATCGCAATTTTCATGTATGCAATGATATCCTTCGCAATCCAGTGTTCATAAAGATTTGGAACATTATCCTTCATACGGAATGGAATGTTGTATTCCAGCAGCTTTTCCATCAGCATCTGCGGCTGCGTATTCGTCCGGAAAAGAATGGCAAAATCTTCGTATCTGCCGCCTCTGTCCATATGCGCCTGTATATCCCAGATAATTTTGGCGATCTCTTCCCTCTGGCTTTTAAACACTGCATACTCAACCGGTTCTCCTGCCTCCTGGTTCGCCTGAATCTTCTTTTGGAAACGTTCCTTATTACATCCGATCAGACGGAGTGATGCCTCCACGATCTCTTTTTGTGAACGGTAATTGGTATCCAGTAAAATCTGCTCTGCCTCCGGATAATCGTCTTTAAAATGCAACATAAGCTCCGGTCTTGCCCCACGGAAACGATAGATGGACTGGTCATCATCTCCCACGACAAACAGATTATTTTCCGGTGCTGCAAGCATTTTAACAATATCAAACTGTATCTTGTTAATGTCCTGAAACTCATCAATAAGGATGTACTGAAACTTTCTCTGCCATGCCGATAAAATATCTTTTCGCTCCCTGAAAAGCTCATAAGTATAAACGAGCATATCATCAAAATCGATCAGTTTATGCTGATGCAGATATTCATGATATTCTCCATAAATTCTTCGAAATATATTTTCAGCACAGTTCGTGGAATAGTAATGTTCGATGGAGACTCCTGTATTTTTTACCATACTGATCTCTCCAAGAATGGATGATACAAATTCCGTTTCATCCTCATACTCAAGACGGTGTTTTTGGACAAGTTCGCGCATAAGCGCATACTTTTGTTCTTCCCGGACGATATTATTTGCATTATAATTGTATGCATGCTTTAAAATGCTAAAATAAACGGCGTGGAATGTTCCAAATGTGACCGGATACGAACCGTTTCCCATCAGACTTAAGAAACGGGTCTTCATTTCCAATGCTGCCGCTTTTGTAAAAGTAATCACTAAAATATTGGACGGATTCACATGATATTTTGTGATCAGGTTTTTTGTCCGCTCCGTAATGACCGCTGTCTTTCCGGAGCCTGGACCTGCCAGGGTAAGGCACGGACCGTTAAAATGTCCGATTGCCTTCACCTGGGAATCATTGTATCTTTTTTCCATAAATACCCTTTTATTTGCTGAGTAATTCAATACCTTTTTTGATACGTGCAATGGATTCTTCTTTTCCAAGAATCTCCATTAATTCGGTTGCACCGCCCGGTGTCATCTGTTTTCCGGAGACAGCGGTACGGATTGGCCACATAACGTATCCGTTCTTGACACCCTTTTCTACAACATACTCACAGAGCATTGCATAAAGTGCGTCGTTGCTATAGTCCTCCTGCGCCTCTAATCTTGGCAGAACTTCCGTTAAAACTTCTAAAGATGTCTCTGCATTTGTCTTCATCTTCTTGTGTGTATACATTGCAACATCGTACTCTGGTAATTTTTCGAAGAAATCAATATGTTCTGCAATATCCGGGAACACTTCGATTCTTGTTTTTACCATAGCTGCGATCTTTTTAAAGTCAAGGTCTTTCGTAATAACTGCCTTGATATATGGAAGTGCTCTCTCATAGAACTTGTCAAAATCCATTGCCTTAATGTATTCACCATTCATCCATTTTAACTTGGTGTAGTCAAATACTGCCGGTGATTTGCTGATTCTGTGGTAATCGAATTCTTTGATCAGTTCATCTAAGGTAAAGATCTCGCGGTTATCTTCCGGGCTCCATCCTAAAAGTGCAATATAATTGACAACTGCTTCTGTCAGGAATCCCTGCTCGATCAGATCTTCAAAAGAGGAATGTCCGCTTCTCTTAGACAGCTTCTTGTGGTTCTCGTCTGTGATCAGTGGCAGATGGATATAAACAGGTGATTTCCAGCCAAATGCATCGTATAATCTCTGATATTTTGGAGAGGAAGAAAGGTACTCATTTCCTCTTACTACATGTGTAATATTCATAGTATGATCATCAACAACGTTGGCAAAGTTGTAAGTTGGATATCCGTCTGATTTGATCAGGATCATATCGTCAAGCTCTGCGTTCTCCACTGTAATGTCTCCGTATAATTCGTCATGAAAAGTCGTAGTTCCTTCATTTGGGATATTCTGACGGATCACAAATGGTTTGCCGGCAGCAAGGTTTGCTTCTACTTCCTCCTTGGATAAAGACAGACAGTGTTTGTCATAGATCATGATCTCTTTTCCCTCTACAACCTCTGTCTTTAAAGTAGAAAGGCGTTCTTTATCACAGAAACAGTAATAAGCCTCACCCTTTTCTACTAATTCTTTTGCGTATTTCATGTAGATTCCGGTTTTCATACGCTCACTCTGGACGTATGGTCCATAACCGCCATCCTTATCCGGACCTTCATCATGGACTAAGCCTGTCTCAGCCAATGTACGATAAATGATATCTACCGCGCCCTCTACGAAACGTTCCTGATCGGTATCCTCAATACGAAGCATAAAGTCTCCGCCCTCATGCTTTGCAATTAAAAACTCATATAATGCAGAACGTAAATTTCCAACATGCATTCTACCTGTTGGGCTTGGTGCAAATCTTGTTCTAACTTTACTCATAAATCTCCTCTTTCTGGTTTTTTGATAAAACCTTACGTTTTCTATCCAATAGACTGACTTGTTTTCATCCGCTCTATTGTCCTGTAAAAAATAGCCTGCAGCTATTTTTAGTCGCTACAGGCTATTATATAATATATTTTTCATTCTGACAAGGCACGGTTTACATTCCATCGCCGTCATTTTTTTCACATTTTTTGCAGTTTTTCCCTGCACAGCCACTGCATCCAATGCAGTTGCCTCTCTTCTTCTGTCTGTGCATCCAGCAAAAAGCGAGCACCAGCCAGAGTAAGATCACACCAAGGACAATATAATCTCCAATTTTCATTACAATAATAATCCTCCGACCTGATAAACAAGCAATGCGACTACCCATGCAACCAGACATTGTAAAACGACTACCAAAGCTGCCTTTAATCCACTTCCCATCTCACGTTTTACCGCTGCAATTGCCGCCACGCAAGGTGTATACAATAAGGTAAATACCAAAAAGCTCACAACAGACACACCGGAAAACATATCGCTTAATACGGCACTCAGGTTCGATGTTGCAGTTCCTGTGAGGACACTCAATGTACTGACTACCGCTTCTTTTGCAGTAAATCCGGTGATGAGTGCGGTAGAAACTCTCCAGTCAGAGAACCCAAGCGGTGCAAAAACAGGTGCGATCCATCTTCCTACCAATGCAAGCAGACTGTTGCTGCTGTCTGCCACAACGTTCAATCTGGTGTCAAAGGTCTGTAAGAACCAGATAATGATCGTTGCCACAAAAATAACGGTAAACGCTCTCTGGATAAAATCTTTTGCCTTATCCCACATCAACTGGAATACACTCTTTGCGGAAGGAAAACGGTAATTCGGAAGTTCCATCACAAACGGGATCGGATTTCCACGAAATGCCGTATGGTTCAGCACAAGCGCCGAAATAATTCCAACTATGATTCCGGCAGCATAGAGAAGGATCATTACAAGTGCTTCTTTTCCCGGGAAAAATGCTGCGGCAAACACGGTATAAATTGGTATCTTTGCGGAACAGCTCATAAACGGAGTCAGCATGATCGTCATATTTCTGTCACGCTCGGATGACAATGTTCTTGTCGCCATAACTGCCGGGACAGTACATCCAAATCCGATCAGCATTGGCACAAAACTCCTGCCGGACAAACCAATTTTTCTTAACGGTTTATCCATGACAAATGCAACTCGCGCCATATAACCGGAATCTTCCAGAATAGACAGGAAGAAAAACAATACTACGATAATCGGGAGGAAACTCAACACACTTCCCACACCTGCAAACACACCATCGATCAGAAGGCTGTGTACCACCGGATTCATTCCGTAAGCAGTCAGTGCCCTGTCACACATTGCAGTAAATGCATCGATTCCCATTGTTAACAGATCTCTTAAAAATGATCCGATCACGTTAAAGGTCAGCCAGAAAATTGCAAACATGATCAGTAAAAACATCGGGATTGCAAGGTATTTATCTGTTAAAACCCTGTCAATCTTCATACTTCTGATATGTTCCTTACTCTCATGACATTTCTTGACCGTCTTATTACATACTTTTTCGATAAAGGTGTATCTCATATCTGCCAAAGCAGCATTCCGGTCTAATCCACAGTCTTTTTCCATCTCTTCGATACTGTGTTCCATCATTTCTAGCTCATTCTGGGAAAGCTCTAACTTATTGATAATATCCTCGTCATTCTCCACAATCTTTGTCGCTGCAAATCGCGGAGACATGCCAATATTAGCTGCATGGTCCTCCACCTGATGCGATACTGCGTGGATACAACGGTGCACAGGTCCCTGCTCGCAGAAATCCATGACCTTTGGAAGAATCTTTTTCTTACCGACCTCGACAGTGGCTTTGATCAGATCTTCGATTCCCTCATCCTTTGCTGCACTGATCGGGATTACCGGGATTCCAAGTTCCTCCGACATTTGCCTGTAATCAATAGATCCACCATTTCCTCTGACCTCGTCCATCATATTCAAAGCCAGAACCATTGGAATATGCATCTCTAAAAGCTGCAGCGTCAGATATAGATTTCTCTCAATATTGGTAGCATCCACAATATTGATAATACCGTCCGGTTTCTCATTCAGGATAAAATCTCTTGTCACGATCTCCTCATTGGTATATGGACGGATTGAGTAAATTCCCGGAAGATCCACAACGGAACAATTCTTTACCGAACGGATCTCACCTATTTTCTGATCTACTGTCACTCCCGGAAAATTTCCAACATGCTGGTTAGATCCGGTTAACTGGTTAAATAAAGTCGTCTTACCGCAATTCTGATTGCCTGCTAATGCAAATATCATTCTTTTGTTTCCTCCATAGACACCTCAATCTTTTTTGCATCTTCCTTACGGATCGTCAGTTCATAATTGCGGAGTCTTATCTCGATCGGATCTCCCATCGGAGCTATTTTTTTTACAACAACTTTTGTCTTTGGGATCAGGCCCATATCCAGAAAACGGCAGCGAAGCGCTCCCTCTCCCCCAACTGTCGTAATGACTGCCTCTGTTTCAAGTGGTAAATTGTCTAACGTCATTTTATCCTCCGTAATAAACAGGAACTCTCACTGGACTTTCCTGTATGATTATTGATAATTTTTTTCAGTTAATATCTCCTAACTGTCCTTAGTTTAATGCTCAAATTTTCCTATGTCAATGCAGCTTACAAAGTTTTTGATAATTTTTCTCATTTTTGTCATTTCCTACAAAAATGGAATTTTTTGCAGTCCTATTATGCACACTTTTCAATTTTAGAACATAAAGTATTGAGAAAGAATAAGAAAGGCAACAGAATCTATGAGAAACTGTAATGCACAAAACAGAATGAATCCTGTCTGTCCAAACGAATCAGTCCGCGATATGAGTCCGGAATTTGTCGTTGCAATGGCATATGTTCCATGGCAGCAGTTTGGACCGTTATATGATATTGAAAAAGGGCTTATGGTGGGAACCATTTTCCCTGAATTAGATAAACCATTCCTTGGAAGGAGGGCTTTTCGAAGATGACGAACCAAATGAACCAGATGAACCGCCAACAGCTTTTTAACCTCATTAATACCGTAAGCTTCGCTGTTGACGACCTTCTTCTTTTTTTAGACACCCATCCGGATGATGCGGAAGCGATCAAAGCATTCCATCATTACTCGGATATCAGACGCAACGCTCTGCAGGCCTACTCTGACCAATATGGTCCGCTGACCATCGACACTGCAGATCCATGCAGTCACTGGAATTGGGCAACAGAACCATGGCCATGGGAAGGAGGATGTAAATAATGTGGAATTATGAAAAACGACTGCAGTACCCGATCAATATCACAACACCAAATGCCAAAATTGCACAGATCATTATGTCCCAGTATGGCGGACCAGACGGTGAAATGGGAGCATCCATGCGTTACCTCTCCCAGAGATACAGCATGCCGGACAGACGTGTATGTGGCGTACTTACGGATATTGGAACGGAAGAACTGGCGCATCTGGAAATGGTCGCATCCATCGTCCGGCAGCTCACCAAAGGCTTAAGTGCGGAAGAACTTGAAGCTGCCGGATTTGCACCATATTATGTCGACCATACCGGTGGTATCTGGCCACAGGCGGCGGGCGGTATTCCTTTTAACGCCTGCGAATTTCAGTCCAAAGGTGATGCCCTTACCGATCTTTTTGAAGATATGGCGGCAGAACAGAAAGCGCGCACCACGTATGACAATATTTTGAGGCTCGTCAAAGACCCTGATGTATGTGATCCGATCCGTTTCTTAAGGGAGCGTGAGGTCGTCCACTTCCAGCGTTTCGGTGAAGCCCTGCGCATTATTCAGGATGACCTCGACAGCAAGAATTTCTATGCATTCAACCCGGAGTTTGATATACCAAACTGTCCTCGCAATTAGATAACCTTAACTGTTCCACCAGCTTTTGCATTGCACTGACTGGCGCAGACCAAAAAGCAGAAAGACTGTCACACAAAATCTGCTCTCATCGAGTTCTTTGTATGACAGTCTTTTTTATATACACTATTTATTCATGCCGATCGAATACTCACAGTACATATTCGATCATGTATGTCTTATTCGAACTTTGCAACCTGAAGCTTGCGGATCAGTTCACGCAGATTCTCAGCCTCACTGCTCATCTCCTGACTGGCAGCCGCACATTCCTCGGATGTTGCGGAATTCGTCTGTACAACGTCATTGATCTGCTCGATTCCTTCATTGATCTGATGGATTGCTGTTGTCTGCGTCTCTAATGTATCCGCAATATTTCCAACCTGCTCTGTGATCGTTCTGGAATTATCGGCTACGTCTTCTAACTGTGTTGCTGTCTGATCTGCAATGACCATACCTTTTTCTACTGCTTTGACAGAAGTCTCGATCAGAACTGCTGACTCTTTTGCTGCCTGTGCACTCTGGTCGGCAAGTACTGTTACCTGATCTGCTACCACCGCAAATCCTTTTCCGGCTTCGCCGGCTCTGGCTGCCTCGATAGAAGCATTTAACGCAAGCAGATTTGTCTGGGATGCAATCTCATTGATCGTTGCGATAATCTTATCAATTTCTTTGGAAGCCTCGTTGATCTCGTTCATAGAATCAACCATCTCATGCATCTTACCGTTGCTTTCTAAGATTGCATTTCCAAGTTCTCCTACTTTTCCACTGATCTCTTTTGCAGACTGGGCGTTCTGTGCCACCTGATCTGCCACGTTTGTAACAGTTGCAGTCAGTTCTTCCACAACTGCTGCCTGATTGGTAGCGCCCTCGGCAAGATCATTGGAGCTTGCAGCCACCTGTTCTGCTCCTTCGGACACCTCATTGGATGCACTCTGGATGCCCTTGACTGTCTCAGCCATGCTCTTTTCAAATGCCATAAAGGAATCTAAGATTCCTATAAAATCTCCCTTCCATTCCACTTCCGGCTGCACATCAAAATTGCCCTCCGAGAACAATTTCATTGCACGTCCGATATCATCCACATAAGATCCAAGTATGCGGATAGATTTACGCATACTATGTGCAAGTTTTCCAATCTCATCCTCAGAACGATATTCTAATGTACTGTGCAAATTACCCTCTGTGAGTTCCTTTGCAACATCCTCGATCGCATGCAGTGGTTCGAGAATCGAATCAACCACGACATTACTTATTTTCTTCACAAAAAGAATTGCAAATATCACACTTAAGATGATCACCAGAATTCCTGCCACTGTCATGCAGCCTGTAAAGATCACCGCCTGATGGCTTGCCTTGTCAGTCACTGCATCTAACTTTTTCCCAATAGCGACTGCATTGTCTAATGCCGGCGTACATTGGTTAATAATAGCATCCGCAGCTTCCTCTGTCTGTCCACTCCTGATCTGTTCCATAATGGAATAGCCGATATTTCCCCAATCAGAAAGTGCGGATGCATATTCCTGATAGAGCTCGTCCGATATGATTCCTGTTGCCTTTAGTGCCTTCAGTTCTGAATCCACCTCAGCAAGCTGTGTTTCTACCTGTTGCTGATAACTGTCGTAAGTTGATGTGTCACTGTTTAATGCCATCTCACGGATATTTCTCGCCGCAGAATTGACATCGATCCTGCAGATTTTCACTGCAACATCTGCACGTTCTACATTTTCCACATAACGCAGCATATTCCCCATTAATAAACCTATAACAATAAGAGAAAGCACACCGGATACTATCATCCTCAAAATGACTCTTCCGTATCCGTAAATGAGTCTTTCTTTCAGCTGCATTTTTTCAAGTTTCTTCTTCATCCTGTGTACCCTTAATGGTATAACTGCCATTATTTTTCCCTTCGTAATTTATTTTTTTTAAATATTTTATCACTTTTCCAGAAAATAACAATCCATTCTTTAAAATTTATTATTTTTAATTTTTTCAACTGATCATCTCATCTTAGCGGTCATACCGGTTTTTCATCACGGCCGGCTTAACCGGTCAACAGAATCGAGTATATCCTGGATCTGAGGTCTCATCTCCGGCATTTCTTCCATAAACTTTGCCACTTCCGTGCGCTGTTCTTTTAAGATACCGGCATTGTATTCCATCCGGCTTCGAAGCTTCTGTCTGCGCATCACAAGATTATGGGTGATCTCCACCATCTCCTTGTGGTCGATCAGTGCAGCTGCCTGCGGAATCCATACCCGTGAATCATATAAACGATATGCGGAGAGTTCCCGGATCATACGGTTGTTAAAATAATCAATATCATCACTGTTCTGTTCAAACTTCTCTTTCTGTTTGACCGCATCCATATAGCATTCCCAGATATATTCCAGTTCTTTTCCATTGCGGACATGATATTTTTCACATGCATAATCCACTGCATTTGTCATATTGACATATTTGATCTTCACTTTATTCAAAAGAGTGATCGCCTTATCCGCATTTGCCTTTGCTCTCCGGCTCTCGGTCCTGTCATTCATCATTTTCAGATACGGAAGGCAGATGCCCAGTACTGCTATAAAAATAAGGATCATCCAGATGAGTCTCATATCTGTCCCCAGTATGATCTGCGTGATCAGAAGAATCAATGCCGCAGTCACAGACAGTCCTGCTGCCACATACATGAACTTCTGCATTTTTACCCTGTCATGGGAAAGGATCTCCTGATATAACTGCCATTCTCCCTTCTCACGCTCCAGGTATTTCATGTCACGCCTGATAGTCTCCAGATAAGCCTCGTTGGACTGAAGGCGTTTGATCGCATTTGGAATATCACTCTCCTCCTGCTGCATCTGTGCAAACTGCACATCTGCAATTTTTTTCTCGGAATGCATCAGTTCATATCGTGTTTTATTTAAAGCAACAATATTGGATGCGATATCTGTGATCGGCTTTTTTTCTTCCTCTGTCAGCCCTTCCAGAGTCTGGATATCATTCAGATAAGAAGTGACCACTTTGTATTCTGCCTTTTCATCCTCGATCTCTTTCGTTGTCTCGATCATCTGCTCCAGACGTTCAATGACATAATGCTCCACTTTATGTGGATTCTCCCTGTCCTTTTCATTCAGAATGCCTTCATTCAGTTCATCAAATTTATTTTCCAGTGTCTTTTCTTTTTTTCTTCTTTTGAAAAAAAACATATGCTCATCCCTTATAATCTACAACTTTTTTTATACGCTTCTGACCATTTCCTGATCTGTTCCATAAGCGGTTTATTCTCCTCCAGCTGTCCCTGTGCATCTTTTATGAGACGTTCGGCCTCACTTTGCTTTTTTAGAATATCCTCACTTTTTAAAACAGAATTCCATTGGTCTGACATACTCTTAAACGCTTCATCTGAAACATGAAATTCTTCCTTGTATTTTTTTAAAATATCTGTTTTTTTTGCCAGACGGCAGGCTGCCATACACGCAGCCAGTGACTCTCTGTTCTGGTTCAGCCGGTATGCATTCAGAAAATTCGCCGCAGCCTCGTCAAATAAAAATAACCCTGCACAGGCAGTTCCTAGATTGTGCCTGATATTACCCTCTAAGACCGGATTTTTTTTGCACTCCTCCTCCATTCCAAGCAGTTTCCGGTATTCATGGATCGCTTTCACATACTTTTCACTCTCCATGTAACGGTCTGCCCGGATCTTCGAACATTCAAATACAGATTTATTCTGCATATCCAGCAGCACAGAACGGATATGGCGTATCGTGTCTTCTGAACAGTATCCGCAGCTTCTTAAGATCAGTTCCGTAAAATCAGAAAGACTTCCATTTCCGAGCAAAACACTGCGCAGCGACTGTGCCAGATCTTTTTCATCAAGTTCCTGCCCGATCCAGAGACAGAGTTCCTCACTCATAAAATCTGCCTCGATCAGATACAGATGGTTTTCAATATAATAGCAGAGTTCCTCCAGCGAATATACATTGAGTGAGATATTATCAATATAGTATGGCATAGCAGCAATTGGATGGCTGCATAAAATCAATTCTCCCATCTTCCCACTCCCTCTTTACAATGACATTGTATATTCCCATGTCAGATCCGAACTCTTCACAATCTCGCCAAACCCAAGATCACGGATTTTAATCTTTACCTTGGAATCAGAAACCGGTTTTGCACTGATCCGGAGTCTTGTAGTTTTCGGCTTACGTTCCGGCAGATCCGATAATTCCAGCTTTTCTATCCTGGCATCCCTGCTGTGTGGCAGCTGAAGCCAGAAATCAATCTCCTTATCTCCATCCAGCAGCACCTCACAGTCTCCGGAAGCTTCATACCAGTTGTCTCCCGCATTGATCAAAGACAAAAATTCCCATTTCCCACGATTTTTCACTTTCAGGCTGACATTCACTTTCATTTCATTGTCGCCCATATAGACATACGGCCATGGATTTTTCTGTTCACGGACGATCGCCGCATAGCAGGCTCCCTTGGAATAAAGGTTCTTACCTATAAATGCCCTCCGTCCCTTACACATGTAGGAAAGAGACATTTTCATCCAGTCACCGTCAAATCCATCTCCGACAAGATACACAGAGGAACAGATATGTCCATGAAAACTGTCCAGCAGGATCTTATAAAATGACTCATCTTTATGGATTCCGTCTAATGCATGTACTTCCTCTGTGATCGTTACCATCTGTGGCACTGTTCTTGTATCACGGACGGTAGCACAGCATCTCACTTCATCTCCACGGCAGTCAAACAAAAAAATATCATGCAGCCATAACTCCTGCTTCTGGTTGTATACAAAATAATAAAAACTTTCTTTTCTGTCCTGTAAAATCAATTGACTGCGTCCTAATCCGAGATCTTCTGCCACCTTTCCGAACAGCTCCGTCAGTTCTCTTGACAGGGCTTCCACTGTGATCACCAGGCAGTCCGGCAGTCCCGGATTTCCCAGACGGCTCGCTAAAAGAAGCAGTTTCTTGATATAGAGCGCAAAAAGCTCCTCTGCCTCATACACGATGTTTTCCACAGTTACCTGTTTCTTTGCAAGTGCATTGTCAAGCAGATGGCCGATCACATCTTCATTCTGGATCAATGCCATCTTTTTTGCCTCCTCACCGATAAACCACTGTCCGATCCCCCGCTTTTTGATCAACGCCACCGGGATCTGGTAAATCTCACTTCCTGCGATCGTACTCAGTGTTTCCGGCTCTCTCATGCCGGCTTTGTAATAACTGATGACGGCATTCCTGTCGTCCATATCGATTCCAATATAATAACACTGCTCCGTCATCTTATGTGCCGTCCTTTCCAATATTTTTATAGCAATTTAAAAAGCTTCTTTACGGTATCGTCCATGCTTACATACTTTCGCATGCTCTCTGAAAGCATTGTCTCATCCTGCATGGCATAAGCAAACATAATATTGTTGATCACATCATACCGGCTCTGGTCTTTATCCCCATACATATTCTGGTTTGAAATCTGCCGGCTTTCCACCACTTTCCACTCCCCATGAAGCTTCTCTGAAATATAATAGGACACGGATTCCCCAAACAACAGCACAAACACCTTCACATAAATACCGTCATAAACCTCCGGGATCTCTTCCTTATGGTATTCCCCACCGTTTACACTATAGTTTAACAGCACATGCTGGTCTGCCTTTGTATGATATTCCACAAAAAACTTATCATACAGATGATATTTTCGGATCATTGTCTCCCCGAACTTTTTGTAGAAAGCAAAATATAAATTTCTTCCGGTATACTTCATCAAAAGTTCGTCTGCTATTTTGTTGTCAACTGCATCGAGTGCAGAAATTTCAGACAATTGCTTTAACAGACCGAGCAGACATGCATCATTTAATGTCTGCCCCGCAAGATAGCGCTCCCTGATCTGTGAAAATACATGTTCCGGTATCATCATATCATTCACCAGATAATAATGGGAAAAATAAGAAAGGTACGCCATGCAGACTAATTCCCTTCCACCCCCGGCAAGATAACTGTCGTAAATCCGTTCAATCTCATCCACATAATCTGTCGAATAAAGCATCTGCGTGATAATACGCTCCTCCAGATCAAAGGTATCGATCTCAAATTCTCTGGCAGCTTTCCAGATAGCAGCCATCTGCTTGGTTGGTCCCTGAAAAAATTTGCACAGATAAATCAGGATCACATCATTATATTTTTCATGTAAAAAACAGTTCTGTGCCATTCCGAGCAGATAATCATTCTCCTCAAATGAATGTTCCGTGATCTCATAACTGCACAATTCCACTCCTGCCCTGCTTCCCAGTCTGTCATATCCATAGTGGTGTACCAGCTGAAATGCCCGATCAAACTGATGCGTCTCTATGAGCATCTCCTCCATATAACACTGATTTTCCAGCGTCATATTACGGATATCCACTTCATTCAGATATGGTTCTATCACAAGCATCTCGCCTTTTTTCTGGTAAAAGCGGATGATCTCCGGAATCAGATAAGCTTTATATTCATCACTGACACGCTCCGACTGTGTCAGCATCCGAAAATATCTTCCATCTTCCACCGCAAAATCGTCGCATCCTTTTTTGCCATCGAAATAATACAAGAGATATGACAATTCCTCCGGCGCAAGTTCCATACATTTTTCCAGATAATTTTCCGGTTGAAGTAATGCCTCATCCTGATAATCATCGGTATAGCAGTTTCCCCCGGTATCACAGAGAATGACTGTGTAATCTTTGGAATATGCCTTAAAATATCCGCATCCGTTCGTCAGTGTAACAACCTGTGGTGCTTTTAACTGCCAGTGCAGGATGTATGCCTTTGCAATCCCATGGTTCTCACAGCATAATTTATGTACAAATAAAACTTCTGCCGCTTTATGCGCCAGTTTCTCATTCAGTATGCTGACAGGAAGGATCTCCCGGTAAATGACCGCAAGATTGTCATCCATATGTCCGGCTTCCATCTGTGCAAGCGCGAACTGTTCCATATTTCTGCGGTATTTATGGTAAACATCCGGCTGTTTTTCCTTTGCTGCGATGATATTCACATATAAGACCGCCATATGACGGTAAGAAAGCCCACTGTTATACTGAAAATATAACTGGATCATCTTTGGGATCGCAGTCACCTCATTTTGATCCATGGAGATCAAAAATGCCTCATACAGATTCGTGATCCGAATTTCACTGTCAATTCCACGTTCATACCAGATATGATATCTGGGGGCGAACTGTTGACCACGGATCAGATAAGTGCATATCGCTGCGACCATCTCCTCTGAAGGATCTGCCTCATAACATTTCTCCAGAACCGGATACCATTTTTTCTGATATTCCCTCTGTTCCGGCAACAGATTGCGCACCTGCAATGCAATATCTTTCGAGATCACATCCTGTTTTGCTGCCCACCTTAAAATCTTTAATGTAAAATCGTTTAACCCCGATAAAAGATATGTATCCTGCCAGATCAGATAATATGCTTCCAGATACAGATATGGGCTGTGAAAGCCTCGTCCGATCCACTGCTCAATCGCCTTGAATCTTCTGGAACTATTGCGGTAAAACTCGTCTTTTACAAATAAAAGAATCCAAAACAACATGGAATCATCCGGATAATGATGAAAAATCTGCTCAATCTCCTCCGTCAGACGATCCACATAAGACTCTTCGCGTTCCATCAGTGTACATAGATACAGATAGTATCCCCAGACCGGTGTTGTCCGGTCAAGACATTCCCGTTTGTAGTCTGTTAAAATCCAGCTTGCCTCCTGCTTCTGCCGGTTGATCAAAAGTGCCTGCGCCTTCATTAGGCGATGCATTGGTTCTTCCGGCTCTAAAATTGCCAGATGATCCAACAGTTCCACAGAACTTTTTGCCCATACTCCGGTAACGATCCGTTTCAACCGGTAATCAATATAAAGCTGCATAAGTTCTGTCCGCGCCTGTCCGGCTTCCCTATGTTCAGAAACCTCCCGCTCTTCCTCTCTCTCCTTACTGGAAGCGGTAACGGTATAAAGAAAAGACTGATCCGGGAGTTCAAAACACAGTCTCCCAAAATTCTTACCGGCATGCATTGCATCTGCATCGATATAATACTCGTAAAAGCAGGTACTTCCGATAAAGTCATTTTCTGTGATGATCTGTTTTCCCGGAATCAAAAAGTCTGCATCTGAAGAAACGTGGATACGGACAGCACCCCATTGTGGTTTCTGGATCTCTAACTGCTCTTTCCGCTGTTCCTGCACACCATAAAAACTTTTCTCAGTCTCTTCGAACGTGACCTCCACTTTCTTCTTATGATGGGAAGCGGTCAGAAATGTTTCCACGATCAATGCAGCTTGCGGCTGCATTCTCAGTCCCTCATAGAGAATACGGTCTTTATCTTCCCTGATCAGGTTTTTGAAATTGCTGGAATAAAATAAACGGTATGCCTCATCATAATTTTCCTTCGCAAGCCTGCAAAAGTCATCCAGATTCTTGATTTTTCCAAAGGAAGAATCCGCATACAACCTGGAAATGGACACAACAAAAGAAAGGTTATATTCCCCCTGGTTACATACGATAAAAAACTCGCCTTTCTGAATATCCCCTTCTATCAGCCCCTCACTGTGAAACTGATACCGAATACGCACTTCTTCCCCCTCAAACTGAGGTGTAAGACATTCCATACGCGGATTGGAAGAATAAATGATGCCACGCATTTTTACCTGATTCGTGCTCGTAATGACAAAACTGCCTGTTTCATCCTTTCCTTCCAATGCCTCTAACTCTATCTTCTCTGTAGACAGAGATAGTTTCGGACCATTGTTATCGAATTTTCCATTTGCAAGCTGTTGTATCCTTTTCCGCAATCCGACACCTGCTCCTATCTATTTTTATTGCTTTTTTTTTAGCAATGACTATAATAAATTATAAACTAATTTGGAGGAGTAATCAATGATAAAACACAAAGACCACTTCCATGGAAGTGATTTAGAGAAAATAGAAGAAATCTATGGAATCAAAAAAGAGGAAATTGTAAGTTTTTCGGCAAATGTCAATCCGCTTGGCGTATCCCCTTTGCTGCGGACAACCTTAGCAGACAAGATCGATGCCATTACCACTTATCCGGACAGGGAATACACCTCCCTGCGCAAATGCATTGCCGCATACTGTGGCACTGATCATGAAAATGTAATCGTTGGAAACGGTTCTACCGAGCTGATCTCCCTTTTCATCCAGATTGAGCATCCGAAGAAGGCAATGATCATCGGTCCTACTTATTCCGAGTACGAACGTGAGATTTCTCTTGGTGGTGGAACAACCCTTTATTATCCACTCCGGGAAAAAGATGATTTCAGACTGGATGTGAATGATTTCATCTCACACCTGAATGAGAATATCGACCTTTTAGTCATCTGCAATCCAAACAACCCGACTTCATCCTGCATCACAAGTACCGATATGCGCCGTATTTTAGATGCCTGCAAAGAATACGATATTTATGTCATGGTCGATGAAACGTATGTGGAATTTGCAGAAAACATGGAAGAGATCGATTCCGTACCGCTGACAAACTATTACAATAACATTGTCATTCTGCGCGGAACCTCGAAGTTTTTCGCAGCACCCGGACTCCGCCTCGGCTATGCCATCACCGGAAACCGTGATCTCATCAAGGCGATCAACACACGAAAGAATCCATGGACGATCAACTCGCTTGCAGTTGTTGCCGGGGAAACAATGTTTTCCGATACTGCCTATATCAAAGAGACAAAGGATCTGATCACAAAGGAACGTGCCCGTATGTATCAGGCATTTTGTGAAAGTCCTGACTACAAGGTGTACAAACCAAGTGGGAATTTTATGTTAGTCCGTATCCTCCGCAATGATCTTACATCGCAGGAACTGTTTGACCGCGCGATCCGTGAGAAAATGATGATCCGTGACTGTTCCACCTTCCCATTCTTAGATAATAAGTACATTCGTTTCTGTATCATGAATCCGGAAGATAACGACAGATTGCTGCATTGTCTTTTAAATAACGAATAAGCTTAACGTTCCGCCAGAAGCTGCTTGATCTTGTCCTGCTCGATCTCCTGCTGCATCTGGCGGACTTTTGCGTCCTGCTGCAATGCAACTAAGATTCTCCGTATATCCTCCGGTGAAAACATTGCAATCGCTTTTGACAGATCTTCGATATTGTCCCTGTTCACTTTCAGGCAGCCTCCATTCTCTAACTGCACTGTAATGACATTCTTTTCATCACTCATGTCGCCAAGTGTGATCGCATTATTCTCATAATCACAGAAAAATGACACGCCATTATAAGTGATCACTCCATCCTCCGCCAGATAAGAGTATGGAGCAATGTCCTCACCATCTAAATGCTTCTGTATGGTTAATTTCTCCGCCTGTGGCTTTTTATACTGCTCTGCCATTTTCATTTTCTCATAAAACTGCTGGATTTCCTTTTCCTTATCGCGTTTTTCAAACCGCTCTTTCTGCTCCTGCTTTACCTCGGTCAGATATTCATCCATTTTCTGAATGATTTTTTTCCATTCATCCTCCGTAAAAGAATTGCCGCCAATTGTTGTAGAATCCTGCGATTGTCCGTTCTGTAACCGATTCTGGATTTCTGTTTTTCGTTTCTGCAACTCTGCAATTGCCTGTATTCTGGTTGTCTTTGTTACATTTGCCATACTCATAACTCTCCTCCACACCCATGTCAAACTCTGCTGTTTTTACAATATGATGTATTTCCGATATGCACTTTAAATCTGATTTTCTTTTATCAATGCCAAAAGGACGACATATGATTCTTTTCTCTCTCAAATCATATGCCGTCCTGGTCATTTTTCTCTTACATCCAATGTACTATTATATATATCGTATGGTTTTGTGAATTCTTAAGTCTCTACTCTAATAATTCCGGAATCTTTTTGGAACATGCAACTGCTAACGCTCCCGGTCCAATGTGACAGGATACACTTAAGGATAACGGATTCAGCACAATCTCCATACCCGGGAATTCTGCCTCGACCTCTTTTTTGAACGCTTCCGCATCTTCCAGATTATGTGTATAAGCCATCTCCAGATATATATTCTTTCCTTCCGGATCATTGAAACGATGGTCAAAGTCATTGCGCATGGCATCGACCATCATTTTCTTTGCCTGTTTTACCGTTCTTGCCTTTGCAAAAGAATCCAGCTTCTCACCCTGAATCTGAAGTACCGGTTTTAATTTTAATAAGGTTCCAAGCGCAGCTGCAGCCGGAGTGATCCTGCCGCCTTTTTTCAGATAGTACAGCGTGTCCACCATAATATAAATCGAAGACTCCATCTTCTCACGCTCAAGGATCTCTTTGATTGCCTCTGCACTGTATCCTTTCTCTGCCAATGCTTTTGCATCCAGTACAGACTGTCTCTGTGTGACTGAAATTCTCTGATTATTGACAACCTGCACTCTGCCGTCATAATCCTGAGAGAGCATGATAGCAGTCTCACAGGAACCACTGAGCCCGGAGGACATTGGAATATGCACGATCTCGTCATACTCCTGCAGCAATTCATCCCATGTGTCTGTCACATTTCCGACAAGAGGCATGGAGGTTGAAATATTGGCATCTTCTGAAAGTTTCTGATAAAAATCTTCCTGTGTCAGATCAATATCTTCATAATAGGTCTGGTCATTAATAAAAAATGGCATTGGCATAACCGTTACGCCATATTCTTTTGCTTCACTCTGTGTAATTCCACTGTTACTGTCTGTTACAATCGCTACTTTGCTCATCCTGGCCTTTTCCTCCTATAATGTCTCAGAGCGCTCTTTGATGTTCTTCTTAAAATTGATCACTTCATGTTCATACTCTTCATTCATAAATTCAGAATGGATCATAAAATCTGCGGACGCACGGTTATTTGCAATTGGAATATCATAAACCTGTGCGATACGGAGCAATGCTTTCACATCCGGGTCATGTGGCTGTGCTGTCAGTGGATCAGAGAAGAATACCACAAAATCAATTCTTCCTTCCACGATCTTTGCACCAATCTGCTGGTCTCCACCAAGAGGACCACTGTTGTACCCTTTGACTGGAAGCCCGGTCTTATCTGTAATCATTCTTGCTGTTGTTCCTGTTCCACACAAAAAATGCTGTGTCAGAATGTCCTTGTTCTGCTCGCACCATTCGATCAGATCTGCCTTTTTATTATCATGCGCGATAAGCGCGATATTTTTCTTTTTACCAATGGTAAGTGTAATGTAATTATCGTTCATGTATTTCTCCTTCGCCTGTTATTTGTGCCTGTGTTCTTTCGCAACACGCAAATAAATTGTATCACAATTTTTCAAATTGCACCACACAAAAATATGCAATACAATATACGCTCTGCGGACATTGTTACTGTTCACTCGTACCTCGTTCCAGTAACAATTCCCTGTAATGCCGCAATCTTTCCATCGAGGATCATTTTGATAAATGCCGTGTCACGGATGATCCACGGATCTTTTTCCATCGCAATATTCGTGTCGTAGATTTCCTGCGGTGTCGCCCATTTTAAGTAATATCCTTTTGCGATCTCGCTCTTTGTCAGATGAATCGGTGTTTCCTCCCCGGTCTCCTCACAATAATAGAAAAGGGAATGACAGATAAATTTTTTTGTATCGTCAAAAATATCTTTTCGGACTTCTAAAATCTCGCCAAGTCCCACTGCCTTTTCCGGAATGATAAATAGTCCGGTTTCTTCCTTCACTTCCCTTGCTAAAGCTTCCACATAGGTCTCTCCTGCTTCCATGCCACCGCCCGGGATCTTGTACTCTCCCTCTTTGCTGCACTGCATTGCAATCTTTCCATCCCGCACGATAATCCCACGTATGGTATATTTTTCAAAAACACTGGTCGTGTCTTTATAATTCTGTGCATCAAACTTTTTCAGAAGTTCCATGTGCCACCCCTTCTTTCGTATCTTTGATTATGCACATTTTACCACACCACATATCAGTGTGCAATGAAGAGCACAAAAAAGACCATAGCCAAAAGTTATCTTTTCGATTCTTCTGGCTATGGTCTTTTTCTCATTTATCTGATTCTTTCGTCAGATTTTACATCATTCCCATTCCCGGGTTACCTGCTGGCATTGCAGGAGCATCTTCTTTGATGTTTGCAACAACAGACTCTGTTGTAAGTAAAGTAGATGCTACAGATGTTGCGTTCTGTAATGCACTTCTTGTAACCTTGACCGGATCAAGGATTCCGTTTTCAACCATATCTACATACTCTTCTGTAGCTGCGTTGAAACCTGTTCCAGGTGCGGACTCTTTTACTTTATTGATGATAACTGCGCCCTCTAATCCTGCATTTGCAGAAATATAGTACAGTGGAGCTTCCAGTGCTTTTAAGATTACTTTTGCACCTGTCTTCTCATCACCCTCTAAAGTATCTGCTAATTTGGCAACTTCTTTGGAAGCATGGATATATGCAGATCCACCACCTGCGATAATACCTTCTTCTACAGCTGCTCTTGTAGCATTTAAAGCATCTTCCATACGAAGTTTTGCTTCTTTCATCTCTGTCTCTGTAGCTGCACCAACACGGATCACTGCTACGCCGCCTGCCATCTTAGCAAGTCTTTCCTGTAATTTTTCTTTATCAAACTCAGATGTTGTCTCCTCGATCTGTGCACGGATCTGTTTGATTCTTCCCTGAATGGCATCTTTGTCGCCGGCACCGTCAACGATGATCGTATTCTCTTTCTGAACTTTAACGGATTTTGCACGACCAAGCTGATCCATCGTTGTATCTTTTAATTCAAGGCCAAGATCAGAGCTGATCACCTGACCACCTGTAAGGATTGCGATATCCTCTAACATAGCTTTTCTTCTGTCACCATAACCAGGTGCTTTGACAGCTACAACATTGAATGTACCACGCAATTTGTTTACGATTAAGGTTGTTAATGCTTCACCCTCCACATCCTCAGCGATGATGAGTAACTTTGCACCACTCTGGACGATCTGCTCTAACAGAGGAAGGATTTCCTGAATGTTACTGATCTTCTTGTCTGTGATCAGGATGTATGGATCATCCAATGCAGCTTCCATTTTATCCATATCAGAGCACATATATGCAGATAAGTAACCACGGTCGAACTGCATACCTTCTACAAGGTCAAGCTCTGTCTGCATCGTCTTGGACTCTTCGATTGTGATAACACCGTCGTTGGAAACTTTTTCCATAGCGTCTGCTACCATGTTACCAACTTCCTCGTCACCAGCAGAAATTGCTGCAACTTTTGCAATCTGGTCTTTACCATTTACTTTGGATGACATTGCTTTCAAGGATTCTACCGCTTTGTCAGTTGCTTTCTTCATACCACGGCGGAGGATGATCGGATTAGCTCCTGCTTCCAGATTCTTCATACCTTCCTGAATCATTGCCTGTGCCAGAACCGTTGCTGTTGTTGTACCATCACCGGCAACATCATTTGTCTTGGTTGCAACTTCTTTTACTAACTGTGCTCCCATGTTTTCGAAAGCATCTTCTAACTCGATCTCTTTTGCGATCGTCACACCATCGTTTGTGATAAGTGGAGCGCCATAAGATTTGTCAAGAACAACGTTTCTTCCTTTTGGTCCCAATGTAACCCTTACTGTATTTGCTAATTTGTCAACGCCTGCGCCTAATGCTGCTCTGGCTTCTGATCCGTATTTAATTTCTTTTGCCATGATTTTCTACCTCTTTCTATTTTAATATAAATAACTTTTTATTCAACAACTGCAAGGATATCATTCTGTCTTACGATGATATACTCTTCGCCGTCTAATTTCACTTCTGTTCCTGCATATTTGGAATAAATAACTTTCTGTCCCTCTTTTACCTGCATGGTAACTTCTTTTCCATCCACGATTCCGCCAGGACCAACTGCGATCACTTCTGCTTCCTGTGGTTTCTCCTGTGCACTGCTTGTAAGAATAATTCCTGATTTTGTAGTTTCCTCTGCCTCACACTGTTTTAAAACTACTCTGTCACTCAATGGTACTAATTTCATGATGATTCCTCCATTCAATATATATTCTTTTCTTTTTTTCTTTTGATATTGTAGAAAGTTATCAGGCTTTCTATTGTTATCATGTGTTATTAGCACTCATTTAGTTCGAGTGCTAACCGATAGTCATATAATATGTTTTTCGCTCCAAAATCGCAACTAACTTTAGAGGTATTTATATCTACATTTTTTCATATTTTCTCATTATTGCTCTTTTTTTCTCTTTTTTTTATATCATATTACTTTTTCGATGATTTCATACTTTTTTTAGATTTATCGTTGGAAAATAGAGAATTGGCTTCTTCCACTTTCTCTAAAACTGCCTGTTTTACAGACTTTTTCACCGTCTGATTTCCGGTTTTCCATAACATGCGCAGTGCCTGTGAGAAAAGCTCCTGTGTTTCCGGTGAAAGCTTGCTCTTTGCTTTCATCAGCTCCTGCACTTTTTTCCATTTGCTGTTGTAAAAATCATCCACCGTATAGATTTTGGCATCATCGAGCATGGAAAAGACCGTATCGACAATCTCCTCGCGCTGTTCTTTCGTCAACTGGAAAATCCATTTTTTCATCGTCTCGTCGAGCAGGATGCTCTGCGGTGCAACCTCCTCCACATAGACAAAATGGCTGCCAAGCACCTCCCATGACATGGCATCATGCTGCTGGATACCACTCTGGGAACTTTTTACCACTTCAAACTTTTCCTGATGCTCAAGCAGCATGCCTACAATGCTGGACTCCGGCAGAATGGTCTTGATTTTTGGCAGCATCCGCTGGTATTCCTTACTCTGGATCATTTCTTCGCTAAATCCAGGTCCGTCATTGCTGTACACCTTCACGATCCTCTTCTGGATATTCCGGTCACATTTGACGGATGCGTATACGGAAAGATTTCCGCCCTTGGAATGTCCCCCGACTCTGATTTTTTTCCAATCCTCTTTCACCATATGATTCAGGTAATCGACGGCTTTCAACTGCCCCGGTGTCTCGGACAGATAACCCATGTTAAAGTTCTCGCGCCAGCCCACAATCGTATTGTCTGTTCCGCTGAAAGATACATAGATACTCTTATCATCCAACCGGACACATACCACAGAAAACTGGGACTGTTCCTCTTTGCTGATATCGTTGATATAACCAAATAACTGCGCATTGCAGAAACGCACTGTCTGCGCCATCTTCTCCAGCACAAATGCGGCGGTTTTCGTCATGGATACGCGCTCCATGATCTCTTTTCTGTCATGTGCCGCAAAAAAGAGTTCACATGCTTCTTTTACCGTGATCGTTCCCTCTTCCCCCGGCGCCGGAACAATTCCTGCAAATTCCACATATACAAGCTGTGCCAGTATCAGATTGTCCACCTCATTAAAAGGTGCCTCCCGAAATGTCAGGTCACCGCGCCAGTCCAGATAATCCATTAAATTTGACATAAATCCTCCTATATCAGTCCATAATGTTTCAGTCCGTGCAAAATACCGTCCTCATCCACAGAACGTGTCACGTACTCTGCGGTATTTTTCACTTCCTCGGTTCCGTTTCCCATTGCAATGCTGTGTGCCACATACGCAAGCATCTCAAGGTCATTTGCACTGTCACCGAATGCAAACGTATTCTCATGCGGAATGTCTAACATTTCACAGACTTTCCGAATGCCCGTTGCCTTGGAAATTCCTGCCGGGTTAATCTCTATGATTCCCTGCCCGTGAATGACTACGTCAAAATCTTCTCCCATATCTTTTACAAACGATTCCTCATCCACGTCCGGTGCAATACTGCTCATCTTATTGATCCGGATTTTGCTGTGGTCTGATGGAATATTTCTCAGATGCTCTCCCAGCTCTTTCCGCAAATGTATCACATAAGGATCATCCATGAAATCACTCTCATTCACATACACATACTCCGGTCCTTCCAGCACGACCGGCATATGATATTTTTTTAACACATTCAGGGCATATGTCACCTGCTTCTCAGTCAACAGCACCTGATAGGCTGTCTCCTTGTGAAAATCAATATGTGCCCCACAGGAAGCAACCACACCATCAAATCCGATCCCCAATAATTTTGGACTTTGTATATTCGAACGGCTTCTTCCACTGCAGATAAATGCATAATGTCCATTTTCTCTCAGTTTCCGGATTGCCCAAACGGCGCTTTCCGGTATCTGCATCTGATAGTTCCATAATGTACCATCAATATCAAAAAATACTGCCTTTTTCATCCTGATTTCCTTTTCATTTCTATTTTTCTGACTTTGTAATTCCTTTCAAGTATATCCGATTTCTCTATTTTTGCATAGTAAGAAAGGCTTTCTCTGCAAATCTTTCCTGCCATATCCAAATTTACGCTGCATTTCCCGTCGCCATAACAAAAAAAGAGGCTGCCAAACCCTCGAATAACGATACGTCATCTAAGTTTGACAACCTCTTTCCTTATTATGTATGAAGTAAATTAAATTTAGTTGTTGATTAATTTATCTTCTTCGTTGTTCCAGCTGTAAAGTTTACGGATCTCTTTACCAACCTGCTCTGATGGATGTTCAGCAGCTTTCTTTCTCATCGCTTTGAAATGAACCTGACGTCCTGCTGGTGACATATCCAATAAGAAGTCTTTTGCAAAAGTACCATCCTGGATATCGGAAAGAATCTGTTTCATAGCTTTCTTGGTATCCTCTGTGATGATCTTAGGTCCAGTGATGTAATCACCGTACTCTGCAGTATTGGAAATAGAATATCTCATTCCTTCGAAACCTGACTGGTAGATCAAGTCTACGATCAGTTTCATCTCATGGATACACTCGAAATATGCATTTCTTGGGTCATAACCAGCTTCTACTAATGTCTCGAAACCAGCCTGCATTAATGCACAGACACCACCACAAAGAACTGCCTGCTCACCAAAGAGGTCTGTCTCTGTCTCTGTTCTGAATGTTGTCTCTAAGACACCGGCTCTTGCTCCACCGATACCAAGTGCATATGCAAGTGCAAGATCCTGTGCTTTTCCGGTTGCATCCTGCTCAACAGCGATCAGACAAGGGGTTCCTTTTCCAGCCTGATACTCAGAACGTACTGTATGTCCCGGAGCTTTTGGTGCGATCATGGTAACATCAACGTCTGCCGGTGGAACGATACATCCGAAATGAATGTTGAATCCATGAGCGAACATTAACATATTACCTGCCTCTAAGTTTGGCTCGATATCTTTCTTATACATATCTGCCTGTTTCTCATCATTGATCAGGATCATGATGATATCTGCTTTCTTAGCTGCCTCTGCAGTTGTATATACTTCAAATCCCTGTTTCTCAGCCTTTGCCCAGGATTTACTTCCCTCATAAAGACCAATGATAACATGGCATCCGGAATCCTTTAAGTTTAATGCATGTGCATGTCCCTGACTACCATATCCAATGATAGCGATTGTCTTTCCATCCAATAATGAGAGATTACAATCTTCCTGATAAAAAATTTTTGCTGCCATTTTAAATCCTCCTTGTTTTTCCGAAGGAAAAATCCGAACCCTCTGGTGAGGAGAGGATTTGTCCTCCTTGTTTTATGTACTATTATTCCATAATTTTTACATCGGCTGTTCCTCTGGACAGTCCTGTAATACCGGTGCGCGCTAACTCCAGTATGTCATATCCCTGCAACAGATCCAGAAAAGCCTCTAGCTTGTCCTGATGACCTGTAAGTTCAATAACCATGGAATCATTTGTGACGTCTACGATCTTCCCATGGAAAATCTCTGTCACATTAAGAATCGGCTGGCGTTCGGTGTCTTTTGCACGAATCTTAACCAAAATGAGTTCTCTTGTCACTGAAGAACCCGGCTCCAATTTCTTGATATCAACCACATCTTCTAACTTGGCAAGCTGCTTCTCGATCTGTTCTAGAATCTGCTCGTCCCCACTTGCTACAATGGTAATCCTTGTATACCGCGGATCAGCAGTCACCCCGGAAGAAAAGCTGTCAATGTTATATCCTCTTCGGCTGAATAATCCAGAAATATGGCTTGTAACACCCGGATTGTTCTCAACTAAGAGAGATAATACCTGTCTTCTCATAATGAAAACCTCTTCCTTGTAAAGTCTTTTGCGCTTTACAGTTTTACTCACTCATATTTAAGTTAAATAATATCAATATCATATTTCTTTGTCAACGTCTGAGACGATATTTGCCTATATATTTTGTGCATATTTGTCATAACCTGTATGACTATCTTTTGTATATTTGCATAAATAATAATTATAGAACTGCATACCATACCCAGCCTGTTCAAACAATAGAATGCACGCTCCGCTCTTAAAGCATAACACCGGATTTTTCCTTGCTTTCCTCCAGAATATGGTTCAGTTTGCGGAACGGAACCGCAAGCACAAGACCAACAATCAGGGAGATCACCGTATAAGACAGTAAAATTGCAAGATCTTTCCAATAATCATCCCGGTACATTCCGGCTACTGCCTCTTTCATTGCACCCATTGCATACTTAAATGGTTGGAACTGATAGAAAACCTGGAATACTTTTGGCAGTGTCTCGATCGGGAATGTACATCCGGCTCCTGCAACCTGAATGACCATGATAATGATCGCAATACCTTCACCGATATTTCCAAACGCCGCTGTCAATGCATACATTAAAAAGCCGAACACAAAACTACAGCAGGATGCTGCCAGCCAGAATAAAAACGGATGTGCGCACTCGATCCCGATAAAGTACAGATCACCCAATACCGTGATCAGCGCCTGAACCTGGGCGATCAGAAAGAATGTGATATATCTTCCAAAAAACTGCTGATGCGGCTTTGCATTCTTAAAGGACGGCTCCATCTCTACTTTTGTATGTATGATCGCAACAAGGATCAGTCCACCTACCCAGAGTGCCAGCACGGTATAGAATGGCGCCATGGAAGAACCATAAGTGTCCACCTCGTAAACTGCCTCTGTCTCAATCTCAACCGGGGAAGCCATAAAACTTCCAATCTCTTCCGGGTCATGAGCTAACAATTTAGATAAGATCTCATATCCCTCTTCCCCCTTCATCTGGTTCAGACGCTCCAAACGTCCTCCGATCACCCCGCGCATATCCGTGATCGCATCTTTTGTACCCGAGAGACTGATATTCGCAGATGCTAATGTTGCAGAAAGCTGTGACAGATTTCCATTCGAAGTATCCAATGCCTTTGCGATAGAGCCAAGCGCATTGCTGATACCTCCAAAAGTAGCAGATAATCCCTTTGAAATTGTTCCAAGGGATGCCAATCCTGTTCCCGTCACATTCTGCAGATTGCCCATTGCACTCTGTCCACTTGTGATTGCACTCTTCATGTCCGGATATACAGCAGAGAACTGATTTGTAGTAGATGCAGCATTTCCTGATACCGACATCAGAGAATCCAGTAAATTCTCATACACTGCAAGATCTGCATCTGCTTCCTCTAATTTTCCGATCAGCATATCAATGACATTGGAAGAGCCTGTTTCTTCTTCCAGAACCGAAGAATCTAAGAGTCCATCTGAAACTTGCATGCAGCTTTTGATCAGCGTAGAGATAAACTGTGTATTGACCGTCTGCTGAACTGCAGTTTTTGCTTTGTCTGTAATCTTTGGAGCGATCGCATTTTTCTTTTCATTTGTGTAATAGGTGATCTCAGGATGCTCCATCTCATCCGCAAGAAAACTTACCATGTCTTCCGTAAAATCTTCCGGCATAATAAGTGCAGCATAATAGTCGCCACTGTAAACACCATCGATTGCTTCCTCTGTCGTGTCTGTAAACACCCAGCCAATCGTTGTATTTGCTTCCAATCCCTCGATTACAGTCTCACCCATATTAAACTCGGTGTCGTCAATCGTAATTCCCTTGTCGTCCGATGCAACTGCAACTTTAATATTCGACGTTGCATCCGGTCCATACGGGCTCCAGTTCGATAAAATATTAAACCATGCATACAAGCAAGGAAGAATCGATAAGCCGATGACTATAACAACCGCTACAACATTTGTTTTTATCCTTTTAAAATCCGATATAAAAATCCGAAAAATGTTCAACATATCTAATCTTCCTTATCCTTTTTCCTGTCTTTTTTCTTCTCTTTCTTCTTACCGTCCCTGTTCCCGGATATCTTTTCTTCGGAAGATCCGTCAGAATCTTTCTCCTCATCTGTCTCTTCCTCTTTTTCTTCCAACAATGCCTCATCCGGCATAATCCCAGACTCTCCAAAATATTTTGCAAGGATTGCACGGTCGGCAGCAATCTTTCGTTCCATCTCTGCTAACCGGCTGTCAATACTGCTGTTTGGAAGAAGCGTGTCAATTTTGCCATCCTCTTTAATTCCAAGCTCTGTCAGACGCTCCTGCAATGTATAATCCATATATTCCACATAGATCAGATAGGCAGAAATTGTAAACAAAGAAACAATCCAAAGCACCAGAAATACTACTTTCGAACTGTCCATGGAAAACATCAGCATCAAAAATATCATTGGAATCAGAATGACACAACGGATTCCCCACCGTATTTTTTTCTGGTTACGCAGATGTTCTTCATTCTGGTATTCCATGATCCTGCGATAAGATTCTTCATAATTTGTTTCCATTGCATCTTCTCCTTACATCATTTTCGTATCTTCCATACGCTCTTCCACAAAGTGATTCATCTTCATAAATGGTTTTCTCACAAACAGTCCAATGATCAGCGCTGCAATTGCAAACACTGCCAGCTGGCTCATGTACATCCAGTAATCGTTCTCATACATGCCGCCGATCGTCTCACGCATTGCATTGATCGCATATGGGAACGGGAAGTATTTGTAAATATTCTGGTTAAACTGCGGCAAAATCTCAATCGGATATGTTCCGCTGGATCCTGCGATCTGGATAACCATGACAACAACGACAAATGCCTTTCCGACATCTCCGAAAGAAACCGTCAAAGTATAGATCAGCAGGTTAAAGGTAAAACTTGTAAACGCAGCAACGATATAAAAAAGTACCGGTTCCAAACACTGTACTTTTAACAGATACAGATCTCCCAGGACAACGATTGCTGCCTGCAGCTGTCCCAAAACAAAAAACAGTAAAAATCTTCCAAAGTATCTCTGGTATGATCTTGCACCTGCAAAACTCTCATCCTCGACCTGCACTTTGATCAGCGCAACTAAAATAACAGCGCCAACCCAGAGTGCAAGAATTGTATAGAATGGTGTAACAGAAGAACCGTAGTTTTCAACCGGATAAACTCTTTCTGTATTAATCGTAACAGGGGATGCAAAGAACTCTCCCATCACTTCCGGATCCGTGGACAGGATACGGATGAACTGATCGTATTTCTCCCCATCTTCCACTTCATTCAATTCTGATAAGATCGTATTCAGCTCCTCTTTCGCAGAACTTATGATTTCTTTTAAGGTAGTAAAACTTCCATTGGAACTGCTCACTGTGTTTCCGAGACTGCCCAAAGCCACACCGGTACCTTCCAGACCTTTATTCATGCTGTTTAAGGAGGCTACCATATTGTTGTAAGCAGCAGAAATATTTGCCTTCATCGTTGCAACATCTGCCTGTAACTGTTTTTCTACGATCGGCATGACCGCATCGATCAGATTGGCTGCCGCTTTGATTGCTGTATGATCTCCTGAGACAGCATTGTTAAGATCACCTATCCGGTTCTGCAATACTCCCTGTACCGCAGTTGTTGTCTGCTCAATGCTGTCGAGCAGTTTAATGATGTCATCCTTGTTGCTTCCAGCAGGAATCAGATCACTCTGTAACAGTTGTTTTAACAGTTCGATCTGCTGAGTGGAATTTGATACATTATTCACAGCATTTGCAATCTCTTCCGCCGTTGGAAGCTCTTTTGATAATGTCGTATTCACTTCCTGCAAATGGGTATGAATACTCTGGTAAACCTGATCCATCTGGGACTGCAACGTAGTGATCGTCTGCTGTGCATCTGCTTTTGCCTTGTTGACCTGTGCAACACCATTATTTAATTTACCGGACGCGCTGGAAACCTCTCCGCTTGCTGTTTTCAAATTTGACGCAAGGGTTGCGTTGCAGGACATCAGGTTATCAATTGTCACAAGATAATCATCCAGATTCTTATTGACAGAATCCAGTTTATCAATAATTTTAGTGATATACTGTGTCTTTTGTGCATCATCTGCGAGTTCATTCATACTTTCCATAACAGTGGAAACTGCAACATTCACAAACTCTTCATTAATACTTGTCTGCAGCGTTCCTTTTGCTGTATCCGTAATCTTGGAAGCAATTGGATTCTTCTTCTCATTTTCATAATAGGTAACAGAAGGATGTACCAGGTCATTGTCCGCAAAACCGTACATGCTCTCACTGAAATTCTCACCGATGACGATTGCTGCGTAATAATCACCGCTGTAGACACCGTCGATCGCATCATCCTCCGTCTTTACAAACTGCCAGCCAATCTTGTCATTTTCCTTCAAATTGTCGATAACGGTATCACCCATGACCACAAATTCGCCATCACTCTTGGTATATCCTTTATCCACAGAAACAACCGCAACCGGTATCGTTCCCGTATTGCTGTAAGGATCCCAGTTCGAATAGATATTAAACCATGCATACAGGGATGGAAGTACACAGATTGCAAGTGCGATCAAAAGCGCAAGCTTATTTCTCCACAATCCTTTCACATCACTTTTAAAAATCCTGAAAATAGTCCTCATTCTATCGTACTCCTGCATTTATTTCTCTTTTTGAGTTCCAACATTAATTATAATGTATTTTATCACTGAAACACAAATTTTTCCATAAAACAGATATTATTATAACGTTAAATATATCATTTTGAAACATACAATTTCCTTTATTTGTAATTATGGCAAAGAAAAACAGATACTGCACGGAATTCTTTTCTTTCCTGCAGTATCTGTTTTATGTATCATTCCTGTATTCTATGATTTTTATTGATAATAGGTAAGGTCAAAATATGTAATACCATTTTCGTCATTTACCTCAAAATCAAGATGTCTGTTGTACTCCTCATCCTGATAAGAATAACTGTTATATTCTTCAGCTTCGTATACATCATCACATTCTCCCATGATTGCAACCGCTGACTGTTCGTCCATTCCAATCGTCAATCCACCGCTGACTGACATAATCGGGAATGCGTCTACCTGATCAAATCCATAACAGGTATCCAAAGAAAATGCATAAATGTCACATTCTGTAATATCTTTTGCTGAACTGTCCAGATTTACAAAGCCAATCTTTACTGTCACATCTGGATAATCCGGATTTTTCAGTTCAATTGACTCATAAGTCTGGTCGCCCGCATTCATCACATAACCATCTTCGTAACCATAATCCGCTATATCAAACGTCCATCCGTTCGCCTCTATCTCACTGTAGGCAAATGGCAGGGAATACTCATGTCCGTCAAAGAAAAATGACATATCCTCCCATGTTCCGTCCATCGGCTCTGCATCTACAACCGGTCTGTCTTCGGAAGTATCTGGAAGTGTTGCGGCTTCGGAATCGTGATTGAAGATGTCCTCCGCCTGATCTCCGTCATCATCCGCTGCATAATAATCGCTTGTCACGCCTGTGTCTATTTTACTGGAGCCACTCGAACTTCCACCGGCCAGCGTTGAAACCGTCAATGCAATAATTGTGAAGATCAACATAATTCCAAATATAATAAGACCCATAAATAACTGTCCTCTTGCCCAGTTTTTGCGGATTGCGTCTTTTGGATTTTTTCCGATCAGCCAGATAATATACATAACGATATTTACAATTGGAATGTTCACCAATAAATAGGTCAGCATCCACTGTCCAACACTCATCTGTGGCACAAGCTCCTGCTGCTGATTTTCCATCCCGGACTGATACTGTGGCTGATTGTTATAGCCATATGTATTTTGCGTACCGCCGTAACTGTTTTGTGTACCTCCATAGTTGTTTTCACTGCCATATGAATTCTGGGTATCACCGTATGTAGTCTGGGTGCTTCCGTAAATGTTCTGGCTTGTGCCATATTCGTTCTGGTTATTTTCGTTCTGTTCGTTAAAATTTTCACTCATAACTCTTTTTCTCCTCCGTGTGTGTATTTGCTACCACTTTATTGTAGCAAATTGTGAAAGTATTTGCAACATAAAAAACTGCTGTCCGGCAGTTTTTCTACACCAACAGCAGTTTTTCAAATTGTTTTATATGAAGGATTCAGCAATAAACATTTACTTCTGAAAAAATCTTTTATTTTATCAGGATTATCCGTCTCATAAAATTCAACTAACAATTCCTTAAAATGATCAATTTCATCATATGGAACAGAAAAAATTCCAATATCATTTTCCATCATAATTTTATTGCACATAAGCTGCGCTACTCTTTTATTGCCATCCAAAAACATCTGAGTTCTTGCGACAAAACAAAACATTTCCAATGCTGCTTCCAATTTATCTGACATACCATTAATCAATTCTAAGTGTTCAATAATAATTCCTTCCTGCGGAAGTTCCGGTGCCCATGATGTACCACCAATTGTTACCGGCACTGTCCGTAATCCTCCTGCATCATAGGAGAGTTCTTCCATGCAGATTTTATTCAGTTCTCTTAAAAAGGCTAGGTTGTTTGGATAATCAATATTATCAAACAAAAAATACCACGCTCTTTTCATATTAACAATAAACAGAACTTCATCCCGTCTTGTCTGAACTGGTAAATTAGAAAGGATTTTTTCTGTATTTGGAAATGTAGTGCCAAGACCTTCGATTCCAGCGCTTTTCCAAATGGAATCTACCAATTGCCGCTTTCCCAATGAAATTGACAAATTATTCATCCTAACACCTCAAAAATATATTGGAATAGAAAAGTCATGGGGCTTTCCCATGACTTTATCTATTGTAAATGTGCTATTTAGAATTTACCAGCTTTGTGAGCTTCCTCAACACTTACAGCTACAGCGACAGTAGCACCTACCATTGGGTTATTTCCCATACCGATAAGTCCCATCATCTCTACGTGAGCTGGTACGGAAGAAGATCCTGCGAACTGTGCATCTGAGTGCATACGTCCCATTGTATCTGTCATACCGTAAGAAGCTGGACCTGCAGCCATGTTATCTGGGTGAAGTGTACGTCCTGTACCACCGCCGGATGCTACGGAGAAGTATTTCTTACCCTGCTCGATACATTCTTTCTTGTATGTACCTGCTACTGGATGCTGGAAACGTGTTGGGTTTGTAGAGTTACCTGTGATAGATACACCTACATTCTCATGATGCATGATAGCAACACCTTCCTGAACATCATCAGCACCGTAACATTTTACAGTTGCACGAAGTCCGTCAGAATATGGTTTCTCATATACTACGTTTAATTTTGCTGCTTTGTAATCATACTGTGTCTCAACAAATGTGAATCCGTTGATACGGGAGATGATCTGTGCTGCGTCTTTTCCTAAACCGTTTAAGATAACTCTTAATGGTTTCTGACGTACTTTGTTTGCTTTCTCGGCGATACCGATCGCACCTTCAGCAGCAGCGAAAGACTCATGTCCTGCTAAGAAGCAGAAGCACTCTGTCTCTTCCTCTAATAACATTTTACCAAGGTTACCATGTCCTAAACCTACTTTTCTGTGGTCAGCAACAGAACCTGGAATACAGAATGCCTGAAGACCTTCACCGATTGCTGCAGCAGCATCAGCGGCTCTTGTACATCCTTTTTTAATTGCGATCGCAGCACCTACAGTGTATGCCCAGCAAGCGTTCTCAAAACAGATTGGCTGGATTTTCTTAACCTGCTCGTAAACATCAAGTCCAGCATCTTTTGTAATTTTTTCAGCTTCTTCGATAGAGCTGATACCATAGCTGTTTAATACAGCATTGATCTGGTCAATTCTTCTTTCATATCCTTCAAATAATGCCATTTTCGTTCGTCTCCTTTCCTACTCTTCTCTTGGGTCGATGATCTTAACAGCATCTGCTACACGACCATACTGTCCTTTTGCTTTTTCCCATGCTGTGTTAGGGTCATCACCTTTTTTGATGAAGTCAGTCATTTTTCCAAGAGAAACGAACTGATATCCGATAACTTCATTGTTCTCGTCAAGGGCGATACCTGTTACATAGCCTTCTGCCATCTCAAGGTAACGAACACCTTTTTCTTTTGTTGCGTACATTGTACCAACCTGGGAACGAAGTCCTTTTCCTAAGTCTTCAAGACCAGCACCGATTGCTAATCCGTCATCAGAGAATGCACTCTGTGTACGTCCGTAAACGATCTGTAAGAATAATTCTCTCATAGCTGTGTTGATAGCATCACAAACTAAGTCTGTATTTAAAGCTTCAAGGATTGTTTTTCCCTGTAAAACTTCTGCTGCCATAGCTGCAGAGTGAGTCATACCGGAACATCCGATTGTCTCAACTAAAGCTTCCTCAATGATACCATTCTTTACATTTAATGAAAGCTTACAGGCACCCTGCTGTGGTGCACACCAGCCTACACCGTGTGTAAATCCTGAGATATCTTCAATTTTTTTAGAGTGAACCCATTTTCCTTCTTCTGGAATTGGAGCTGGTTCATGTTTTGCGCCTTTTGCTACCGGGCACATGTTTTCGACTTCCTTAGTGTAAATCATTTTAAGTCTCCTTTCACATATAAATAGATATGTCATCTGCTAAACATTGTCAGATGCTTAACATACTTCAAACATTTTCGCACATTTTTTTCATTTTCACAAGTAGAAACCATAAAATTTATGTACTTTTTTGTAAAAAGGAAAAACATACCACAAGCAATATATCATTTCGGAATTTTTACTGCTTTTCTACAATTTCATTTTTATTTTTATAAATAGAGTTTGCCGGAACAACGCCACGCACCATGGACAGCGGATAAACATTGCTGTGGCTTCCGATCACAGTACCCGGATTCAGAACGGAATTACATCCCACCTCTACAAAATCACCTAACATTGCACCAAACTTCTTCAAGCCTGTCTCGATTTCTTCCCCGGTTGTCTTATCCTTTACTACTACAAGTGTCTTGTCTGATTTCACATTTGAGGTAATAGAACCTGCACCCATATGGGATTTGTATCCCAGAATAGAATCTCCTACATAATTATAGTGTGGCACCTGTACAGAATTGAAAATAATATCGTTTTTCAACTCGGTAGAGTTTCCGACAACAGAGCCTTTTCCGACAATAGCACTTCCTCTTACAAATGCGCAGTGACGAACCTCTGCCTCCTCATCAATGATGAGCGGTCCATTTAAGCAGGCAGTCGGTGCAACCTTTGCACTTTTGGCAACCCAGATGTCCTCGCCGCGTTTTTCAAACTTTTCAGGATCTAATGTCGGTCCTAATTTTTTGATAAATTCACTGATTCCTTTTAATGCTTCCCACGGATAAGTAAACTGCTCTAAATATTCTTTCGCAATTGTCTCATTCAGATCATACAAATTACTGATTTTTGCGTTTTCCATTTTTTCTTCCTTCCTGTCTGAAAACTTCCATAAATATTTCACACATTCATCATTCCGTATCTTTATTCTTCCAACACTTCATGATTGCCTGCGCCTTTTCATTATAAACACATAAAACTGATTATTCAAGAAAAAAGAGCCACAGACTTTGCTGTGACTCTCTCTCATTCTTACTGTTCACACATACCTCGTTCCAGTAACTTATCGTTCTTTATTATTTCTGTTCTCTTAATGTGAACTGTCTTACAAGGTTATCAAGTGTTTCAGCCTGTGCTGACAATTCTTCACTGGTAGCAGAAGTTTCCTGTGCCATAGCGGAGTTGGACTGAACAACTTCGGAAATCTGGTTGACTCCCTGCTCTGCCTGCTCCATAGCCGTTGCCTGAGACTGTGAGTTCTCACTTAAGGACTTGGATGTATCTGCGATATCATTAATTCCTTTGATAACTTCGTCTAATGTCTCTGAAACCAAAGCAACCGCTTTATTTCCTTCTTCTACATCATGGATAGAACCCTCGATCAGTTCTCTTGTGGAAACTGCCGAAGCCGCACTCTGTTCTGCAAGTTTACGGATCTGGTCAGCAACAACTGCAAATCCCTTTCCTGCCTCACCTGCACGTGCTGCCTCGATGGAAGCATTCAAAGATAACAGGTTTGTCTGGCTTGCGATATCCTCCAGTTCGGAAATGATATTCTCAATCTTCATGGAAGACTCGCTGATACGCTGCATAGCCTCCACCATTGCGTGCATCTGCTCACGGCTGTGATCCGCATCATCTGCATATTTTCTTGCATCAGCATGAGACTTTTGAAGATTCTCTGCTGTGTGTTCTACATTGGCGGTGATATCAGCAATGGTCGCCTGAAGTTCTTCGACTGCTCCGGCCTGTTCCGTAGCACCTTCTGCCAGGGACTGTGCAGCCTCTGCCATATTGCCGGAACCTAAGGATACCTGTTCTGCTGTCTCCTCTACCTGACGGAGAGATTCATCAATCTTACGGTTCATGTTGCGTATTCCGACAAGAAGATCATTGAATTTTCCGGTGTATCTTTCTTCATGTTCTGTTGCGACAGCAAAATTACCATCTGCCATCTCATTTAAGAGTTTTCCGCTGTCAGAGATGATCACATTCAGGTTATCTGCCATCTTTCTTGCCGTTTCGATCATTTCTGCAACCTCGTCTTTCGCATCATGCTCCGGGAACTCACTGTCAAGATCTCCTTCCGCAAATGTTTTCAGACGTTCTGAAATCTGCTGTAATGGCTTTGAAATTCCATCTGCGATCTGGTTTCCATATCTTCTGCCACTCAAAATGGAAAGAATGATCACTGCGATCATAATGATCACAGCAATAATCTCCATCACTGCCAAAACTGATTCTATCTGATCCCCCTTCTGGACATAGATGTTCATCAGATTCTTCAGATCATTGTAAACTACCTGATATGCAGGTCCAAGTTCGTCTGCTTCACGTCTCTGGACTTTTTTACTGATTTCCTGATCTGTGGTTGAACCCTCCTCGATCAGTTGATCTGAAAGATCCCAATATCCGTCAAGATCTTTGACAATCTGATTATAAGCATCTTTTCCAGCCTGTGTCACCATGCTGCTTTCAATGTCGTCAAGATACTGCTGGAATGAATCTTTTCTCGTATAATACGTATCCTTGGCATCACTGATAATATCTTCATCCATATATCCCACTGCCGCACGAACCTCGCTGCGCGCACCTGAGAATGCTGTCATCGCCTTCCCAATATCTCCCTGAGAGAATCCATAATTGTTCAGCGCATTATTATACATTCTTGTCATAACCAGCAATGCAATAATGCCAACGATTGCAGAGATACTTGCAATAAAAATAACCTGTAAGTAACTCTTAGACAATCTCTCACGAATTTTCAATTCATGACCTTTTTTCATCTTCATTTCTCCTTTGAATTTATTTTTGTACGCACATATCTCAATGTACCGTACCACTGTATATAAGCATAACCCTGTACCCGACAAAAATCAATAAATTTTGTCAATTTTTTTACATTTTATTTACGCTTCAAACATAGTTTGTTTTTCCTGATTCTGTGCGCTTTCAGCTGGCTTTGCATTTTCCAACACCACGTTTTCTCCCGGATTATCAAAATCAAAACTGATCCTGTCGTCCTCAAATTTCAGGCAGGTATCAAACACATTCCCCGCTTTTGACGTAAATCCGGTTATTTTTTTCTTCGTCTTTCCGGTCTCAAAAAGTTCCTGCATAATGGCTTCCTCTAACTCCACCTTTGCCACCGTATGCGCCACTTTAAATCCACATTCACACTCATAATACCACTGGGATTTTTTCATATACTGTCCACATTTCGGGCATTTTAAAGTCGTGTCTACAGGCTTTGGTTTCTCCGGGAAATCAAACGTCACCTGACCTTCCGGCGTGAGTTTTAACGGTGCATCAAACATCATGCCTGTCTTTGCGATAAAACCTTTGATGACTTCCGTTTTGCCGCGGAGCAGCAATTCTTTCACCTGCGCCTCTTTTAACTTCACACCCGCGATTGTTCCGATTGCAAATTTGCAGCTCTCCGGGTTATCTTTGGAGTAATTGGCGCATCCAAACCCAAACGGTGTCTGGATGATCTCACCGCCGCAGAGCGGACAGACAACATCCTTCACTTTTACCGGCTCTAAATCCGTGAAATCGAATTTTAACCCGGTCACTTTTCCGGCTTCATCTCGATTCAACGCCACGCGTGCATCGAATTTTTTCCCGGTTTTCGACTTGAAACCGCGGATTGTCCCGGTTCTTCCGTTCGTCAAAAGTTCTCTGACCTGTGATTCTGTCAGTGATTTCTCTGCCATTTTTCCAATGGAGAAACGGCAGCTTTCCGGATTCTCTTTGGAATAGTTTGCGCATCCAAACCCAAACGGTGTCTGGACGATCTCACCTCCACAGAGCGGACAGACAACATCTTTTACTTTTTTTGCTTCCACATGTTCAAAATCAAATTTTATAACCGCTTTACCGTTTTCATCTTTTTCCAGACAGAGACAGGCGTCAAATCTCTTTCCATTTTTTGATTTAAAGCCGCGGATTGTTCCGGTTCTTCCATTCGTAACGAGTTCTGTGAGCTGTGACACATTCAGACTTTTCTCTGCAATTTTTCCGACAGAGAAATCACAACTGTCCTCTTTCTCCCGGTCATAATGGATACACCGGAACCCGTAGGCTGTCGTCACAATGTCACCGCCGCAGGACGGGCATTTGATTCCTTCCACCACCTGTGGTTCATTTGCCGAAAAATCAAAACTGATATTGATTTTTCCCTCCTCATCCTTCTGTAAAACGAGTGCTGCCGGGAATTTCTTCTTCGATTTGGAGACAAAACCATCCAGAACATCCGTTCTTCCTTTTGTAATCAAATCCCGGAACTCCTCCTCCGAAAGATCACGCCCTGCAATCGTTCCGATGGAGAAGCCACAGCCAGTGCTGTCTTTTTTATAATTGCTGCACCCATAGCCAAACGGTGTCGTTACAAGCTCCGCGCCACAGACCGGACAGGCAATGCCAAGCTTTTTCTTTGCCGCAATGCCTCTTGCGCCCTTTCCGGTCAACGGCTGGATCTGTGCCACAAGCTGTGACGTCAGATTCCGTTCCACCATGTTTAATGTCTCTTTTCGGATAAAATCCTCAAGTTTCTCCCGGTAATCTTCCATGATCACCGTTCCGCGCGTGATACCGTCAAGTCCTTTTTCCCACGAAGCAGTCATTTTCGGATTCAAAAGTGCCGGGACGGTCATATTTACGACTTCATAAACCATCTCGCCCAACACCTCCGGCGACAGAATCTGTGATTTTTTATTCAAGTGCAGGTAACCGATGCGCACCAGTTTTTTGATGATCTCTGCGCGGGTGGCAGAAGTTCCGATTCCGGAGCCTTTGATCTGTGCACGCAGTTCTTCATCCTCGATCAGCTGTCCGGCATTTTCCATCGCAAGCACCATCGAACCGGAAGTGTAGCGTTTCGGTGGCTTCGTGCTTCCCTCTTTTAGAGAATAACCATTGACCGGCAGTTCCTGCCCCTTAGTCAACTGATCTGCCAGTTCCAGAAGCCCCGGACTATCCGTCTCCTCATTATCCTCTTTGTTGCTGCCTTCTTTTTCTTCTTCCTGTTTTCTTCCTGCAATCTCTAAAAATCCCGGCGCCTTTAATGCTTTTGCACCGGCAAAAAGTTTTTCCTCTCCGACGGCCACCACAAGTTTTACCGTCTGATATTCTGCTGCCGGATAAAAAATACTTAAGAAACGGCGGACGATCAGATCATACACACTTCTCTGCAGTTCATTTAAAGAACGCAGCTCTGTGAGCTGTCCGGTCGGAATAATCGCATAGTGATCGGTAATTTTCGAGTCATCCGTATACTGGGTCTTCGCAATGTTGTAATGAAGTCCTTCCTTCATGATACGCTCCACATACCCCTGCACCGGCTCATAGCCTTTCAGTCTGCTGATATTTTTTCCGATTTCTTTTGCCACTGCCGTTGAGAGAACACGCGCATCCGTTCTTGGATAAGTAGTCAGTTTTTTCTCATAGAGATCCTGTGCCACCTGCAATGTCTCATCCGGACTGATTTTAAAGCGCTTCGAACACTCCGCCTGCAGTTCTGCGAGGTTAAAAAGAAGCGGTGCTTTCTTTCTGGAAGTTCCACGCTCAATAGATTCCACAACCGCTGTTTTCCCGGAAAGTTCCTGTATTAAGTTTTCCGCAGACTCCTGCTTTTTAAATCCGTTTTCCTTATACAATAATGGAGATTCAAAGTATTTAGAACCTTCTACCACTTTCCACTCCGCCTCGATGTTCGCATCCGTGAAACTTCCGACTACACGGTAAAATGGTGTTTCCACAAAATTGCGGATCTCACGCTCTCTTATCACGACCATACCGAGCACGCAGGTCATGACACGTCCGACTGCAATTGCAGTATAGTTTCTCGTCCCTGCCGCATCATTTAAAAGATTTCCATATTTCACAGACATTGCACGGGAAAAATTGATTCCCATCGCGTAATCCTCAATGGTCCTCATAATGCCGGATTTTCCGAGGTTTGCATAATCCGACATCGGCTTTGCTTCGCGGATACCCCGCTTGATTTCCTCCTCTGTCTGGGAATCGATCCAGACGCGCAGCTCTTTCATCCCCTCGCGGACACCGCCGTACATACGGATGTTTTCCTCAATGGTCTGTCCTTCTTTTCCGGCATCCCCTGCCCAGTAGACAGTATCAATATCTTCGCGGTGCAGCATTTTATGTACTACATCATACTGTTTGCTGACCGCCGGGATCACATCATATTTGTACTCTTTTGGAAGGAAAGGAAGATCCTCTAACTTCCATTTTTTATACTTCTCATCATATACCTCCGGGTAGACCATCTCGACAAGATGACCGACACACCAGGTAATGACGTAATCACTATTTTCTATGTATCCGTCATTTCTGCCTGATACACCAAGAATCCGTGCGAACTCCTGCGCAACACTTGGTTTCTCCGTTATAATTAATGACTTTGCCAAAAAAATTCCTCCAACTTCTGTAATTCTTACTTCTTTCATAAATAAGAAGTTTTATAATTCATTCATATCGACCAGAATATATCTGGTATCCTCTTCTGCAAGCTGTCTGATCTCTTCTGAAAAACCTTTTGCTGAAAACAGAAAGAAATACTTTGCATCAATTTTTGCCTGCTTCATACTCTTTAACAATTCTTCTTTCATCTCCATGGTAAATTCCGGCTGATTCCAGTTACAGTATCCGACAATATTCTCCCGCACAGAGTTCTGTGCAATAATGTCGATATTTCCTTCTTTTCCAATCCATGTTCCCATCTTACTGATCTTCATTGGCAGTTTTCCAATCAGATTCAAAAGTCCTACATATTCCATGCATACTTCCTTGAAATAGCGTTCCAGATATTCGTCGATTCCCGATGTGATATACGCATCGTAGAACTGTTCCGGACTCATCATATAAAGTTCGGAAAGATGTGGATACACAAAACGGAACCAGAAATTCACATAATTATCCTTAATACGATAGACACCTTTTTTCGTGTTTTCCCATCCACCTGTCTCAAAAGAGGTCTCTTTCTCCACAATATGAAAAGTTCCGAGATTTTTCATGTACACACTGATTTTTGCACGTGAATAACCGGTTTTTAAATGAAGTTCATTTAACTTATCATAACCGCTTGCAATATAATAAAGAATCGTCTCATACACAGACAGTTCCCGCAGTTCTGCCGCGATCAGCTGCTCTGCCGCCCGGTGCATATAACCATTCCGGTTTAAAATATTTCTGCATATATTGGTTTTCAGATCCACGCGCTGATCCCAGTGGTTGATATAGCCTGCAACGCCGCCGATAACACCGTAAGTTCTGATACAGTCACTGACCTGATACTGTGGAAATGCACGTACCACCTCTAAGAAATTCAAAGGATTAATCTTAATCTTTCCATCAATTCTTTTGCTCTGCTCACCGAGTGTTGCAGGCATCTCCTGTTCCACCCATGCAACCGAAGAACTGCACAAAAGGATCAACACCGGTCCCGGATAAAGACGTTTCATTCTTAATTTTTCAATGCTCTCCATAAAAGAGACATCTTTTTTTGCAATCAATTGAAATTCATCAATCACAACCACAAGTTTTGACGCATCACCACTTTTGATCCGGTTAAAAAATTCGTCATAGCTGTGCTTTGTAATATTCGTCGAAAACTTCTGCCGGATTTCTACCTCCATCTGATTTCTCTGTTCCTGTTCCGATGCCTGTCTGCTGCGATAATAAAAGTACTTCTTATTTGAAAGAAACGCCTTCAATAACTGTTCTTTCTCAGAATCTGTCCGTCCATACAACACATAGAGCTGATTTCCACTCTTCTCATAAATTGTCTCAAGCTCTTTTAAAATGGATGTCTTCGCTACCATAAGAAACCTCCCATTTCTATCTGTTTGTTCGTTACCCTCAATATAGTAAAAATTATATCATTTTTTAACTTTTACGACAACCCGGTTCTTGCCATATAAAAAGATACATAAGAAATGACCGGAACAGCATTTTACTGTTCCGGTCATTTCTTTACAGTCCACACATCTGTGATACGGACTTTTTAAATCGCTATGATGTTTTTTCTTATTTCTTTGTGATGTAACCCTGTGCTTTTAACAGCTCTGCGCAGAGCACTGCACCACCTGCTGCACCTCTGACGGTATTGTGGGATAAACCGACAAACTTCCAGTCATAAACGGTGTCCTCTCTCAGACGTCCGACAGAGATTCCCATACCGTTCTCGAAGTTGACATCCAAGGAAATCTGTGGTCTGTTGTCCTCCTCTAAATACTGGATGAACTGCTTTGGAGCACTTGGAAGATTTAATTCCTGTGGAACTCCACTGTAGTTTCTCAATGCTTCGATCAACTGTTCTTTGGTTGGTTTCTTTTTGAATTTTACAAATACGGCTGCGGTATGTCCATTTAATACCGGAACACGGATACACTGGCATGTGATAACCGGAGATGCTGCAGGAACAATCTCTTTCTTCTCATCATCAATGTGTCCCCAGATCCGAAGCGGCTCTTTCTCGGATTTTTCTTCCTCACCACCGATGTATGGAATGATATTTCCAACCATTTCCGGCCAGTCTTTGAACGTTTTTCCTGCTCCGGAAATTGCCTGATAAGTAGTTGCCACTACTTCGTATGGCTCAAACTCTTTCCAAGCGGTGAGAACAGGTGCATAAGACTGGATGGAGCAGTTTGGTTTTACAGCAACGAAACCGCGCTTTGTGCCAAGTCTTTCTCTCTGATATCTGATCACTTCCATATGTTCCGGATTGATCTCCGGTACGACCATCGGCACATCCGGTGTCCATCTGTGTGCACTGTTGTTGGATACAACCGGTGTCTCTGTCTTAGCGTATTCTTCCTCGATCTTTTTGATCTCTTCTTTTGTCATGTCTACTGCTGAGAAAACAAAATCTACTTCTGCCGCAACTTTTTCTACTTCGTTGACGTTCATGACAACAATCTTTTTTACTGCTTCCGGCATTGGAGTATCCATTTTCCAACGATCACCAACTGCCTCTTCATATGTCTTACCGGCACTTCTTGGGCTGGCTGCAATCGTTGTCACCTCAAACCATGGATGATTCTCCAACAGAGAGATAAATCTCTGTCCTACCATACCTGTTCCACCAAGAATACCTACTTTTAACTTCTCACTCATTGCCTAATCTCCTCGTCTTTCCCTGTTCGTTCGAAGAACCGTCCCCTGTTACCCTGGCTCTTTTCATTCATGACAATCGAATATCCGCGGATCGTACGTCCTATTGTTTGTCCGTCTATCACGAACAGATGTCGTTATAGTGAATATATTATGCTATTTTTCTCAAAAAAGCAATGGTCTATTTTGTAAAAAAATGTCATATTTCCGTGTATTCTTTGTGCATTTTTTACAATAACGTTTTACCGTGTTAAAGTGTTCTCTTTCCAATCTTCTGCCAGATATGCCTTTTCAGCCTTGATCACTTTCTCCATGGCTGCCTTTCCCGGCGCCCCGATCGTCAATCGGTTATTCACGCATGTCTCCATGGAAATCTCTTCATATATATCTTCCTCAAATACCGGACAGATAGCCTTTAACTCGTCTAAACTCATATCGTCGATCGCAATTCCGCGTTCAATACAGTAGAGAACGATTTTTCCGATAATGCCGTGCGCATCACGGAATGGAACACCATGTTTTACCAGATAATCTGCTGCATCGGTTGCATTGGTAAATCCGTTGTTTGCGGACAGACGCATTTTACCCTTATTAAACTTCATGGTTGCGAGCATTCCGGTAAATAATGCAATACATCCTTTGACGGTATCCATGGCATCAAAAGACAGTTCTTTGTCCTCCTGCATGTCCTTGTTGTAGGCAAGCGGGATTCCCTTCATCGTGGTAAGTAATGACATTAAAGCGCCATAAACACGTCCGGTCTTGCCGCGCACAAGCTCTGCAATATCCGGGTTCTTTTTCTGCGGCATAATACTGCTTCCGGTACTGTAAGCATCGTCAATCTCGACAAACTGATATTCATTGGAGTTCCAGATAATGATCTCCTCGGAAAATCTGCTCAGATGCATCATGATGGTTGCGCATGCAGATAAAAATTCGATCAGATAATCACGGTCAGACACACCATCCATACTGTTTAATGTCGGTCCATAAAAGCCTAACAGTTCTGCAGTATATTCACGGTCCAAAGGATAGGTTGTTCCTGCTAATGCACCGGAACCGAGCGGACAGTAATTCATTCTCTCATAAATATCGTGCAGTCTCAGACGATCGCGCTTGAACATCTCAAAATAAGCTCCCATATGGTGCGCCAGTGTGATTGGCTGAGCCTTCTGCAGATGGGTAAATCCCGGCATGATCGTCTCGGTATTTGCCTCCATGATCTTAAGGATTGTCTCTAATAATTCTTTCAAAAGATCATCCGTATGTAACAGTTCGTCTCTTGTATACAATCTCATATCAAGTGCAACCTGATCGTTACGGCTTCTTCCGGTATGCAGTTTCTTTCCGGTATCTCCGAGACGATCGATCAGATTTGCCTCCACAAAACTGTGGATATCCTCGTATTCTGAAGTGATTTCAAGCTTGCCGCTCTCCACTTCATCGCGTATCTCTTTTAATGTGCGGACAATATCGTCTCTCTCCTGCTCTGTCAGAATGCCCTGTTTTGCGAGCATTGTCACATGCGCAATACTGCCTTCAATATCCTGCTTATAAAACTTCTGATCAAATGTAATGGACGCATTAAAATTATAAACAAGCTGATCTGTCTCCTTCGTAAAACGTCCTCCCCATAACTGTGCCATGGTGTTTTCCTCCTTTATATAGTCCTCTTATTGATTCTTCAGGGCAATTTCCCTGTCTCTCTGATTTTTTGAAAAAACACATCCGCAATAATACTGCCGGTACATGCCATACTGCTCGGATAATTCCACAGAACGCTTGTATCCATTCTTCTTCTTAAAATCAGAATTTAAATATGCAATGCCGTATTCTTCCGCCAGGGCATCTCCGATCTCATTGAGCTTTTCTGCATTTTTTAACGGACTGATGGATAAAGTCGTTGTAAAATAATCCATCTGCATTTTCTTTGCAAGCTCTGCCGCCTCCCGCAGTCTTAATTCATAACACAGGAAACAGCGTTCACCGCCCTCCGGGCAGTCCTCAAGTCCTTTTGCCATCTCATAAAAACGCTCTTTCTCATATGCGCCTTCCACAAAGTGGATCGGATATTTCACCGGAAGTTTTTCAATAAACTTCTGCTGCTCTTTTACCCGCTTTTCATATTCTTCCTCTGGATAAATATTCGGATTATAATAAAAAACAGTAATTTTAAAATAATTCGAAAGATATTCTAAGCAGTAAGAACTGCACGGCGCACAACAACTGTGCAATAACAGCGTCGGTACGCGGTTTTCCCGCTCGTTTTTTTCAATGATCTGTTCTAAAACTTTTTGATAATTTACCTTGTTCATATTAACGAATTTTACTTTAAAGTGCAAGCTAAAAGCTGTTTTGCCTTCTCCTCCCATGTATATTTATGCTTAAATTCTGTATAAGCATTGTTCTGAATTTCTCTGCAAAGTGCGCGGTTTGAAAGAAGTTCCGCCGCATAATCCGACAAAGTCCTGATGTCCTTCAGGGAATACATGCAGACCTGCTCCCCGTCTTTTAAAATCCGTTTCAGATACGGATTCTGATCTGTCAGAACAGTGCAATGATTCGCCATACCTGCAAAAATGCGGTCATGTGCCCCATGATTAAAAAATGGCGACACATTTAACAGCACATCCGCATGCGCGATCTTTTCAAAAGACAAGCCAAAAACTACCGGTTTTTCTCTCGTCACATAAGCTTCGTTGCAGCTTTCATACTTTTCCCATCCCTCGCCGACTAAGCGAACCGGAATTTTTGCACTCACAAGTTCATCCACCGCCGCCTTGCGGAAATAATCGCGGATAAATGCATCCACCGGATACATTGCATTCATAAAAAGTGCAAACTTATCATCCGGTAATTCCTCACCGTGCGCCTTTAAAAGTTGCCCAAATCCCGCCTCCATCGGAAGGATTGGATCTTCGATGCGCATTTCGATCAGCTCTTTCATATAAGAACGCAGTGGTTCCGGGGACAGTTCGACCATCTCGTAAATTTTGTCCGGTCTGTCATACGTTCCCATGAAAAGAACGGTGTCTGTCTCCGTCTTTTTGCCTCCTGTCACTGCCTCCGTAGCCCCAAGCGGCATGGTAAGTGTTTTCTTTACTCTCGGATAGTATCGTTTTACATATGCCTCCTGCGCCTCATCCAGAAAAATTCCATTCAGATTTTTCAGGTCAGCATTCAGACAGTTATAATGAAATAACGGATGATCTAAAATATAATCAAAGAATGGGCCATCCAGTTTATCAAGCACCGGTGTTCCGTCCTCCTCCACCATCCTTGTGATCGTGGAATTAAAATCTAAAAGCAGACGGTATTTCTGCCCGTAAAGCGGTTGAAACACCGCATCCAGATCATCGTGTTCATCAAATTCACACACCTGCACATCAAAACCAAGATTCTCAAAGGCATCTGCCATCTGGTTTGCAAAAAAACTGCTCGACTGATAACAGATCTCTCTCGAACTAAATACAATGATTTTTTCTTTTTCCGACATAACATTGATTCCTTTTTCAGAAAAAGACTGCCGCCGGGAAATCGCTTCCACTGTGCAGCAGCCTTCTGTTTTCTACTCTCTGATAAATTTTAAAGATAAAATTCCAACTACATAAACCAGTGCGCATAACACCATAAAAACCAGTTTTCCGCAGATCGCACCAGCTATGATCTGTACCAGCACAACCAGACCATGCAGCCAGATTGGAACATCGTGCAGACAAACCGCGATTCCTGCCTCTAACACAATGATGAGACACACCGGAACCACCGGAATCTTAAGTGCAAGAATGCTCACCAGAATTGCTGCAAGAGCAACCACGATCACTCCAAAAAGGAGCAGATACTGTTTATTATCCTCATAAAAAGCAAGTACCGGATTCTGCTGTCTGTGTCTGAACTTCTTCTTGGACTTCTTCGCATTCGTGCGCTTGAAATCCTCTACTACAACATTCTCCTGCTTATTCTCATTCTCTGCCATTTAAAAATCCTCCAAAAATATTGCTAAATATAAACGTGACCTCATTATATCAATTCCCTTTCAAAAGAACAAGTAATTGTGGAAATATTCTTTTTTTTCCTATATAATGAGGCAGAAAATAAGAAAGGCATGGTTATGAATATGAACAATAAAAACTGGGTTTCCGTGTGGGGAAATGCCGTATCCATCGCAGAACACCACCCGGAAGCTTACGCAAAATACATTACATTACGTTATCCTGTATACATTCCATTTGACGGAGACACTCTCCGCTTTACATTTGATAATTACTGCGGCAGCGAGGCCGTTACTGTCACAAGAGCCACTGTTTCTGCAGCCACTTCCCCTGTTTATGAAAAAATGCCGCTCGCCTGTCCATGCAAAAAGGAAACGATCTGCGACATCACTTTTTCAAAAAACGAGTCCGTGACCATGGAAGCTCATCAGACCGCAGTCAGCGACCCGGTTTCATTTCCGGTCAAAAAGGGAATGACACTCACCGTAAGTCTTTATTTTGCTGATTTTACCTTAATGCAGTCCGCTGTTCTTGTGACTGGACCACTTTCCAAAGGATTTTTCTCCCTTGGAGATCAGACGCATGCCGATGCCCTTCCAATGGACACGACCAAGACCACAAACTGGTTTTATTTTTTAAGCAATATCGAACTGATGACCGCTGAGGAAAACCATACAGTCATCTGCTATGGTGACTCCATCACCGCCGGTGCATGGCCGGACTACCTCACACTTCTGGCAAGGCAAAACCCGGACAACCACACGGCATTTATCAGACGTGCGACCAGCGGTTCCCGTGTACTGCGCCAGTATGAGTGCATTACCTATGATTCCTATGGGTTAAAGGGGACAAATCGCTTTCCACATGAGATTCCGACTACCGGGGCTGATACCGTGATCATCCAGCAGGGAATTAACGACATTATCCATCCGATCGGCATTGAAACAAATCCGTTCCGCCCGATGAGTGACCTGCCGACTGCAAAGGAACTGATTGACGGTTACCGCTATTACATAGAGGAAGCGAAGAAATTACATTTAAAAGTCTACATGGGCACTCTGCTGCCGATCTTTGGCTGGCGCACTTACGCAACCTTCCGCGATGATCTGCGCAATGAGTTGAATGCGTGGATCCGTTCTGCGAAAGAAATCGACGGATGTATCGACTTTGATCTGGCACTGCGCGGAAGCGAGAATCCATCCGCATTCCGGGAAGGCTTCGACAGCGGCGATCACCTGCACCCAAGCAGCAAAGCCTATCAGGCGATGGCAGAATGTGCATATGAGGTTTTACGGAAGTAAATGCGTGGAATATCTCATTGTATGTTATAGGAAAAGGGACGACCATCTTACAAGTCGTCCCTCTTCTACTTAAAATTAAGATTGCGAAACTTGTCGCACATTGTTATAATATCGACAGGGAAACCAAAGAGCCGGGCGGCTTACCCTCCTACTTCGGAGGGGTCAACCCTCCAGACGCAAGAAAGGAGGGCGTTGCCAATGTATATTACATACTCTGATTTGATTCAGACAGGAATATTCATTTGCGCCCTTGTGAGTCTGTGCTATAAGATTTTCAAGGACAAAAGAAAATAGCCGCCACTATTCCCAGTAGTGACGGCTGACCTCATATAAAGGTTAGTAACTCATTGCTTAGAGGGTAGCCGCTCCTTTGGCTTCCCTTTCTGTTTTCAATATAACACATCAAAAAACTTTTTACAACATCAAAATTCTTTGCCCGTTTTGCAATCTCCAAAAGAGAGTTTCAAATCGCAGTTCAAATTCATTTAATCCCAGTCAACAGCATCATGGGGAACTGTTCCATTTTTTGCTATGCTCTTATCTGCCCTCTCTATAGCTTCTATTTCGTCCGGAAGCGGTACATTTTCTGGTATAAACTTAACAACAACATTGTAAAGCGTTTCTATATCTTCTTCCGACACCAATTCAATGAGACCTTTCAACATTTCTTTGGTCATTTTGCACCTTCTTGTGTATTTGTTTGTAATCTTTGTGTATCATAATTTCAAAAAAATAAACCGACTCATGGTCGATTTATCCTTAGTAGCACTTTTACAGGAATCTCCTTTCCTGTGTGCAAACATTTGTTCTGATTACTATTGATCCCCTAAAATCTCGGAAGCCTTAATTTTACTAGAGTTTCAGAAAGCCAATAAGGGGACTCGAACCCCTTGAATATCGTCTATAAGTAGCTTAAATTCAGTATATTTTTATTTTCGTGGAATATATCATGGAATACTTTTCTATTTTACACGAATTTTAGCACCAACTCTAATCACATTTTTATTTGTGATTGAAGGATTTAATTTCAAAATGGCATTAATTGTCGTACCATACATTTTTGCAATCACAGTCAGATTCTGACCGGACTTCACAGTATGATATTTTACATCAGAAGCTTTAGCAGTGATCACTTCTCGAATGTCTCCGTCGTTGAGATAAACGGATGTGTTATTAATCTGGTACGGATTCCGCGCACCGTTAATAATTCCTGTGATTGTTCCATTCTTATATTTTGCTCCGGCAAATTTTGCCTTTGAAATATCATCTGTTGCTTTATTATAATATGAAGAAAAATAAACTTCCATACCTTTTTTATAATTATATGCTTGTGGAACAACTGGATCAACATCTACCTCTGAAAATGCAACGTCAAGATCGACCTTTCCTGAAACACCATTGCATGATCCCTGTGATGTGTACTGCCATGCAATCGCATATGATTCTGGAGAATACTTCTCCTGCATTTCTCCGTTGTTCGTGCCATATCTTGCAATCCAGAACGGAAAACGGCTCTTTAATGATGCCGAATCCAGCACATTCTTATACCAGTCAGCATTGCAGTAGATTCCGACCTTGAATCCTGCCGCCTGAATAATATCTGCCTCTGCATTAATAATCTCTGTCAACCTGATCTTTCCGATATTTTTAATGCTGTCAGCTTCAATGTCAAGCCATACGCGGAAGTTAATCTTCTTTCCAGATAAAGCCTTCACAATCGCATTTGCTTCTACTTTTGCAGCCTCAACAGTTTTAGCATAAACATAACGATAAACACCGACTGCAAGTCCCTGTGCAGTTGCTCCTGAATAATTCCGTTCAAAAGCCGGCTCTACCTCATTGCTTTTATTTGTGACCTTAAGGACAGCAAAACACATACCGGAAGCTCTGACCATCTCCCAATCAACTGTGCCATTCCATTTTGCAACATCAATTCCATACTTCATAATTAATCCTCCTCTTTCTTTTCATCTTCAACTTGTACTGATTTTTCTGCCTGGCTCTTAATGTTTTTCACAAGAGGCATCAGAAATGGTGGAATCTCCACGCCGATGTCAATCACGTTTTCTAAAATACTGATTAATTCATTACAGATGATCCAGACAGCTACTACGCACGCAATTAAAAATTTGAATGGAAATTCGAATCCAAGCGTGTCGCTTGCATATAAAATCAATTGGTCAATGATTGCACCTACAACAATCAGAAGCCACATGGTCACCTTTTTCGTGATTCCCTTCATGCTTCTGTATGAACTAATCTTCCCATCCGTCCTGTTCGGGCTTGCCATGATTCCTGTAATATAGTCGATAATGTTGCACGCAACGACTAATATGACAGGGATATAAAGCACTCCAAGCAGTGAGTTTAAAATTGCCCCGATAGTTGTAAAAAATCCTTTTACTACTTTCACAGTTGTGTTTTCATTCATAAAAATTATCCTTTCTTTGTGATTTTTGCATAAAAAAACTGTCAAAGAATTATCTTCAACAGGTTTCTCTATTTAACTTAAGCAAAATTATAATAATGCAGCCTTAACTTCTTCCCTCAAATTGGATAAATTAGGAATCTGATCTACAGAATATTTTTCTTCCTGAACCAATTTCACCCAAATTTTAACAACCACGCTATCTCTATTGAACATCTGAATTACCTCCATCTGTTTCTGAATTATTTTCCGTAAAAGATGCCATCATAATGGTCAGTTCAGCAATTGCCTGCTCTAAATTTTCAGCATTTTTCTCTGTCTGGATCTCCAACTGCTTTAATTTTTCATCAACAGAAACATCCGTTTGAGAAAGTTCAACTTCCCAAATTCCACCAGTTTCTTCCTTGATATAAGATAATTCTGTGTAATTTTCATAAACGGTTTCTTTTCCATCATCTTTTTCTGTAATCTTTTTCGTAGAAAATGCATCAGCAAAGTATGATTTGAGCTGGTCACTTGTCTGCAAAAGCATTCTTATTTTAAGGCTTCCACCATACTCTTCTACTTTCTGGACTTCCACTTTTCTTCCATCATTTAAAATAATAATATGATTCATTTTTCCTCCTAATTTTCTAAATTTCCATACCGATAAGGATATTTGTATTCATATTTTTTCTCATCAGCATATTCTTCATGAAGTTCCACACTGATTGAAATTTTTCCATTTGTCTCGACCGGATTTGGAGTAATTTCAATTGATTCAATGACAATCATAGAAAACCTCCTAATCTGTTGCTTCTACAGTGATTGTGAAAGATGAACCGGATTCAACTTCCTTTGGAACATCAATTGATACAATGACCGGGGACACCGAATCGTAAACTACAGTACGATTCACGGTTGTTACTTTACCAGCCTTATCAGTTGCTATGATTACGATCGTATTTGTTCCTTCAATCAAATTAACACTTGAAGAAAAAGTACCATCAGAAGCGACCGTGACACTACCTTGATCAGTCCCATTTAATGAGACTTTTACTGTCACAGGTTTGCTGGTGGCATCATCCGTAATCCCAGAAACAGCACACGCCTTCTTATTTGTTATCAAGTTTGCTGCCGGAGATGTAATATTTAAAGCCGGTGGAACTGTATCAACTGTAAAATCAACTGTTTTTGAAGCAGTATTTCCGTCATTATCTGATGCTGTAACAACGAGTTTATGAGCACCATCATTAACTGTTCCGCTATAAGTACACTGATAACCATTTGTTATTGTCTTTTTTGTGACACCAAGTGCTGTCCCATCAAGGTTTGCAGAAATCGTGGAATTTGATACACCGGATCCGCTGTCAGTCACATTTATACTAAACGATACAGTGTGACTCGTCAGATACGCACCAGCACTTGGCTTTATAACAGAAATTGCAGGCGCAACCTTTTCTTTAACACGCAGCTTCATTAAATTGCTGAATGCAGAATCTGTTTTATCAATAACAGTAACATTTCCAGCTACATCAACCGCTTTTAATGTCATTGCATAAACATGATCCGTCTGGTTATAAGAACTTGCAGTTGGTGCAGTAACGGTCTTTTTCCATTTTTTAGTTGAAGAATCATAGTCAAGTGTATAAACTTGACCGTTTAGATCTAATGATACGGATTCCATTGCCATAATGCTTCACATCCTTTCTTTTTATATTTTTAACACTAAAAAACCTGTCAAAGAATCATCTTTAACAGGTTTTCTCTAACTAAGTTATAACACAAAATCGTGTAAACTTTTGCACACACTTTTTCTTATTTTTCAAGAAAATGTTCTGATTATGCGAATTTACATTTTTTAATAAAACCACTATAATAATTATTAAGAGCTATCAAGATTTTGGACGAACTACAAAAACTTTCCCTATTGATAGCTCTTACTCCTCATAATTATGAAAGCCGGAATTTAATCCGGCTCTTTTTATGCCCATTTTTTCGATTTCGAAAACCAGAGGATAACTAAATTACCTTCCAACCGCTCCAATTAGAAGTATCTGGATTATACATTTGAATCCAAATTCTTCCGGGTGAAGGATATGCCTCAGTCAACCTTACGATTACTTTGTAGTCTTTTGAAGCACTCTTAATCGTCAAAACTTCTCTATATGCGTAAAATGCACCATCGGTAACGGGGGAATTTAATAATTTAGATGCGTCTTCTGTGGCAATCACTCCATAACTATTAGATTCTCCTGTTGGATTTTTAAAGTCTATAATCAAGACATCAGTCAGTAATCGGTCACTGCCTTTACAAAAGTTCTGTTTTTTACTAACAGCCTGGATTCCTTCGCTTAACAAACCTAAACTCTGGTTTATCTCCGCCTTATCCTTTGCCATTTGTGCTTTCAAATCCGGTATCGTAGGAATTACGGTAAATAACTGGTCAACAGATGCAATTGAAAGCCCGGATAATTTCACTCTATAAAGAGGATAATCCCTCTCTACTGCACCCTCATATAAATTTCCTTGAACAAGTGCAGGATCTGAAGCCGTTCCCGTTGTCGCTGTTCCTTTTTTTACTGCCAAAATAAAGGAATCCACATTTCCGCTGGTCAAAAACCTCGCATAAATAATATCATTGCGGTTATATCCTGTTGCACCATTTTCAATCGTCATATCCTGATAATCCGCATGACTTAATCTTCCGATATGTCCTCCGACGCTTAAAACACCATCTGAAATGCGGACTTTATTATTACTTATAACAGTCGATTTCAGACAATTTCCAATATTAAGTACTCCGTCTCCTCCGAACATTGACTGAAAAATGGCTGCATCATCTTCCGCATAAATATGTCCGGCTGCTTCTGCTGCTGTGTTTACTGTTAATGCTTTAAATCCCATACTACTGTTCTCCCTTCAATTTGTATTCAATAGAAATTATTCCATTTTTTTTCTGTAAAATTTTATTTATTATAGGTTTTTTAACTACTGTACCGGTTATATACTCCCGTCCTCCAACGATGTCTCCTATTTCCATGTCTACATCATCTGCGGATAAGCTCATTTTTTTATAATTCTGTAATTCTTTTAATCTGTGTTCTCCATCTTCGCGAAGTTTTTCTGTGCTTTCAGCATTTGCATAGTCATAAAATTGAGCGTTTTCGTCTAGCCCAAAATAATACTGCGTATCTCCAATAGAACCATCTTGTTGAACATACAGATGGATGATTTCTCTCTCCAATCCCTGTCCACTTCCACCGCAGATCAAATGATTCACACCATTTCGGCAGTCTCGTATATCAAAATCCAGCTTACTATCCTGACTGTATTCAAGTTCTTCTGAATAGTCCAAGATATCCACTGCTTTCAGTTCTACTGCCTTTTTATCCTGATCATATCGTATGTTAAGCCGCATTGAAATCGAATCCAGAAGTTTGTAAATTGCAGACGCTACATCTGTAAATCTGTCGACAGAATAATTTGAAACACTTTTTTTTGTATCTTCATCTGACACATAGAAAAGATTTCCAAAATAATTTCCAATCAATATTCTTATGATGGCATTGATTTCTCCGGACAGAATTAAATTTGTGGAATCTTTTGGCGGTAAAATCACTTTTGTGGATAACAAACCTCGCCATGTATATCCTCGCAAAACAATTTCACTGTTTTTTGTTATGATCTCACGATCACCGATAATTCCACCATATTCTGTTTCTGGAATGTAAATTCTATTATTATAAGAAAACATCTTATTATCCCAGAAATTCACCACTGCTTCAAAATCATCTGTATCTCCAATATCGAGATCCATTTCCATATTGTCCAAATATGATATTTCGTTTCCATAAGAATCTGATATGATAAAATCAAATTGCACAGGATTTACTACAGAAATCATAGTTGAATTATTTCTACTGATATTTCCTGCATCATCCTCTGCTGCTACAGAGAGCGGATACTCTCTTGCACCATTTCTATACTTAACAGGAAGTACTGGTGCAGATAGTTCTCCGCTGTATGTATCAGGAGATACATTTTGCAGGACGGTTTCATTGTCATTTAATGCAGCTTGTAATTTTAATGCCATTGCGGTTCTGCCCTTTCCTCATACAGTGTCAACATAAAATCAAATTTTCCAGACCAGCTTATTAAGCTTTTGCCCGGCCGGATTTTTTGAAATACGGATTTTTTCTTTTCCCGGCTATCAAAAATATTAATAGCGGCACCATCATTCATGATCTTTGTTACCGTTCTTTTTAGGCTATCAACAATAATATACTCACCATTTTCCAGATAATCATTAATCAGGTACTCATAACCGCCAATTATAATCTGTGGATTAAGCACTGATCCGAAAATCTTTAATTCAAAATTACATGCTTTGATATAACTGTTCATAATGCTTCGATTTCTCATGCCATTTGCATATCTACAAGCATATCGGTAAGCATATTTTTTATTATCTGTGCTTAAAGATTCCGATGCATCAAAATAATACTCAGATTTTTTGATCCAAAACGGATTTTCCACAATGATATTTATTTTTATCTCAACAGCATAAAACATTTCTTCATAATCTAAAAAACTTTTCTGTGCAATGAAGCACTCAAGATAATATCCATTGACAAAAAGCTTTCCGGGGGTTTTATCCAAAATGTCTTTTTCGGTGATTTGATGCAAATTGTCCATTATTTCATCGTATTCTTTTTTTGTGTCTGCAAAAACAGAAAGTGTAACGCTCTTTTCAGCAATATCCTTATAAAAGGATGTGATTGTATTTCGTCCATTCCCACTTTCCGATGTATATGACCATGATGTGTCGAAAAGCGTTTCTGGTTTTTGGATTACAATCGGGAAATTATTAAACATTATTTTCTGTTCAGCATTATTTTCATAATAAATCTCCATGTCTAATCTCCATTAAAGGCTCTAACAAATTCTCTCCGATTTAAATTTACAACATATGTTCCCGGATTTTTTCTAAGTGCAACAGCCACTTCGTTACCTAATCTTTCATAGTCAATCTGAGGTATCATGGAAATGAACTGGTTCATGGAATTTGAAATATATTCTTCCAAAACCGAAATAGGAAGGACAGCTTCCGCTCCGGCTTCTCCACCTCCCATTAACTGATTTCCATTGATTCCAAATAGCGTAGGTGCGTTTAAAACTGCTCCTTTCGCATACCACTGTACACCAATAGATGGAACTGAAGGAGGATTTAGGGAGAAAGAACCGCTGATTGAAAAATGCGGCATCTTCAAATCTGGAAATTTCCATTCAAAATTAAATAAACTTTTAATCTTTTCGATTCCGCTAGAAAATTTCTCGTGTATTTCTTCCATTTTTAAAGACCATGCATCCTTCATAGCCTGCAATTTTCCACCGGTCAGTGTATTAATTACATCAAATTTCATTGTGGAAATCTCATGAATAGCTTGAAATCCTGCCGATACAATTCCCTTTATACCACCGCCATTTTCTTCATATTTGCTTTTTATATTATTTAATTTCGACTGTGTCATCTGTAGCATGGAACCAAGTTTTCCATCTGTCATCGAATTTAATTCTGTATACATAACAGATGCGATTCCTTTAATACCGCCGCCGTTTTCTTCGTATACTGATTTCATGTTATCAAGTTTTTCTGTCGCTACAGATACGATTCCTTCCAACTTCTCTGTTGCAGTATTTTTCAATGATTCAAATTTTTCTGACGCCATATTATGAATTTCTTCTAACTTTCCACCAGTCAAAGCATTTAAAACATCATATTTTGCTGTTGCAATCTCATTGACAGTTTGAAGCCCTGCAGCATAAACTCCCTGAATACCACCACCGTGTTCCTCATAAGCTGACTTGATATTATTAAATTTTTCCTGAGTAACATCAACAACCGCTGACAATCTTCCATCTGTAATTACGTCAATTGAATCATAAGCTTCGGCAAATCCTGCCTTAACCGATTCTTTAAAATCAGAAATTCCTCCACTGATTTTATCTGGCAGACTCGTGAAAAATCCTCCGATATTATCTATTCCTTCTGAAATTTTTTCTTTTGCATCACCAAAAAATCCGGTAATGTCATCCCACAATCCAATCCAGAATCCACGGAATTCTTCACTTGTATTCCAAAGGTAAATAAATCCTCCAACTAAAAGTGTAATTCCGGCAACTACCCATGTTATCGGGCTTGCTAAAAATGCAAGATTCGCTTTCAATTGAGCGGCTGCCAATCCATGCAGAGTCGTTGTATTTGCCGCTTCCATAGCCGTTTTTATTCCTGTGACGGCATTATACGCACCAATTCCAACAGTCAGAGAGCCAAGAACCAATGCTACACCTTCCAGCGTTGATTTATGTTCTTTTGCCCACTCAATTCCATCTTTGATATTCCCTATCATGTCCTCTGCTGCCGGGATCACATCATTCGTAATCCCCTGAACAACATCTCTAAGAGGAGATTCGACATCATCAAATATAGAAATTTTTAATCCGTCAAGAGCCGACTGCATCAGAGTGACATCACCTTGTAAATTATCAAGGATTGTATCTGACATTTCAGATGCTGCACCAGAACTATTATTAATGGCATTACTCAGAGAATCCCAGGAAGTTGTCTGCTGTGTCAAACTTGCTCCAAGCAATTGTGTTACCTGGTCGGCATCCTCCTGTGTCATGGAAAACTGATTCATTAAAGCTGTAGCAACTGCTGTCTCGTCTCCATAACTTTTATAAAGTGTCTGTAAATCTGAAACAGATACTCCAAGTGCATCAATGTCATATCCCATGCTGTCTATAGCTGTTGCGACAGACTCAATGGAAATGGCTCCGTCACTCATTAATGCAAGAAATCCAGTCATGGCTTCCTGACCAGCCATTTTCTTCGCATAATTTACCTGCTCTTCAACGTTCAGACCTGCCCAAGCAGCTCTTGTTTCTACCAATACGTCCGATAAATCTCTTGCATTTCCGGAAGAATCATAAAATGACACACCAAGTCTTTGTGTTAAAATATCTAATGCACCTAAACTGTTCGCAGAAGCTCCGGCATTTGTCGATAATCTTGTCAGAAGAGAGCGTAATGATGTACCAGCCTGTTCAGCTTTTATTCCGCTGTTCGCCATCATACCAAGTGCAACGCCTGCATCTTCAATTGAATATCCCATTGCACCGCAGATTGCTCCGACATACTTAAATGACTGACCAAGCATTTCTACTGTCGTGTTACTGCTTGTTGAAGTTGCTGCTAAAACGTCCACAAAACGGTTCGTTTCATCTGCGCTCATTCCAAACGCTGTCATTGCATCCGTAACAATGTCTGATGCTGTGGCAAGATCCATAGAAGATGCTGCCGCGAGATTCAGAACACCGTCTATACCGTCCAGCATTTCTTCTGTATTCCAGCCGGCTAATGCCATATATCCAAGTGCATCTGCTGACTGTGAAGCGGTAAAAGAGGTCTTTTTCCCCATTTCTTCTGCCTTCTCGGTCAAAGCTCCCATTTCTTCTGCGGTTGCACCGGAAAGAGCCTTAACGTTGCTCATAGAAGATGTGAATGTCATTCCAGTATCAACAGCTGAGAGAGACAGATTTCTCAATCCTTCAATTCCTTTTTGAATACCATTTGATACAAGATCTGCTACGACACCCTTAAAAATTGTAAAACCGCCTGTTGCAGCCGAAGATGCCTTTCTATCTGCGTCTTCCAGTGCGTCCGCAAATTCTCCTGCCTGTTCTGTTGCATCCGACAGTTTCTGCTTATTATCTTTAAGTTCGCCATTGAGATCTTTCATCTCTTTTGAGAGGGATTTTGCTTCCTTCGAGTTTTTTCCCTGCTCCAGAACAACATTTATGTACTGCTTTTTCAGATCTTGCAGTTTATCTTCCTGATTTTTGATTTCATCAGACAATCTTTTAGAAGCTGTCTGATTTTCCTTCATGACCGCTGTGTACTCTTCAATACGCTTGTTGCAGTCTCCAATCTCTCCTCTAAGCTTCTCTTCTTCATTTTTCAATTTCAAGATTTCTGTTCTATTTTTCTGTGCTTCAGCAGAATTTTCGCCAAAAATCTCAATTGCTTTTTGGAGTTTCTGGTTGACAAGTTCCTCTTTTTCCTGCGTAACTGAAAGCTTTTCCTGTAAAAGACTATGTTTTTTCCGTAAGCCTTCAATATTATCGCCATTATTTTTCAATTCAGAATCTGCCAGTTTGAGAGCATTATTTAATTCTTTTGTTGCGGCACCGGCTTTTGACAGCCCTTCATTATACTCATGTGTATCCGCTGTGAATTTAATTTTTGCTTCACTCGTTTTAGTTCTTGCCATACGCCCGGTCACACTCCTCACTTATCGCGTAATTCTTCCAACTGTCATAAGCCGATTTGTTCAATGCAACTGTTTTTAAAAAAGAAAAATCCGCATTCCAGAACAAATCTTCACTTATTTCAAGGATCAAAACGTAATACGTGTAATAATCCTCTATATCTTCAAGTTCAAATTTTGGAATACGGATTTTATTTTTCTTTTTTCCTTTTGTGTGACTTATGAATGCTGATCGGAAGCCTTCTTTTTTTTTGCTGAAATGAGTTCATTACATTTTCTAGCAAGTTCTGGTGGATTGTATGGAAGATTTTCCATAAATTCCATTTCACCCATGCATTCATCGAGGTTGTCCACATTCGCACACAGATATGCCGTGTACAATACGGTCACGGTATCAAATGTATCTTCCGTTCCCTTCATGATGACCTTGTTATATCTGTCATAAACATCCTTTTTTAATCCTCTGATCTTATATAAAGAAGCAAAATTCAGTGCAAGTTCCACTTCTTTACCATTTTCAAGTTCCATTTTGATTTTTCCATTCATATTTTCACTTTCCTCCATAATATAACCGGATACCAATCTGGTATCCGGTCATGCTGCTCATTTGCTTAAAGCTGTGATCAATTCTTTTTTATTCATTGTTGAATAATTTTCTACTTCTTTTTCCTTTGCAAGTGCCTTTAATTCTGCCATAGTCATTTTTTCAAGTGCTGACTCTGCGTTTTCATTATCGGCATCCTCAATCTTTTTAATGTATCCAGTTGATTCTGTGATTTCAGCAAATCTTTCTTCTGACATATCGTCAATTATTGTTCCTTTTTTTACGACTTCTTTTGTCTGCTTATCAATAAAGGAACGTAAAACCTCAACTCTCATAGCGTCCTCCTACAGTACTTTCTTTTTTGCAAGATCCGGCGTGAATTCAGTCATCCATTTCTGTGCAATTTCAGATGATACTTCGGATTTCAAAGCTTCATACAAGCCATTTCCTTCATCATCCGGCATGACAGCAACCGTCATTTCAATTTCTGCAACTTCCTCTCCACCATTTTCAATTTTTCTGGCAATACCATCCTTCACGACACATTTAGTATAAGCTTTATACTTAATGTTTTCATCCTCATCAACAGCTTCCACTGTGCAAGCAAATTCCGGATGAACCGAATTTGATCCATAGGCAGAGATTCCGTCTTCTAATCCATCAAGATTCATTCCATATGTCTGTTTATATCTCTCATAGTTCATATGCAGACTAAGTTTCAATTCGCCCGTTCCAGTTCCTCTGGTACGTGTTTTCTTTTCAATACCCATGTATTTTTTTGTTACTGTTTTCGTATTCATTGATTCTTCAATGCTACCAACAGCTCCTGCTTCTACATAATTTTCATCTTTTGAAAATTTCATTGCAAATTTTCTACATTCGAATTCTGAAAATTCACCGTAACCACTCATAAAATTTGTCCTCCTATTTCATTTGAAAAGTAATTCTATCAAGCATTTCATCAACAGCCTCGTCTTCTTTTCTCTCGATTCCTCTATCAAAAAAATGCTGATTTCCTGCATGATGTACTGTATTTGAGCCATCATCTGGAAAATACAGATAATCATATTTTGTTTTTGAACCAATTGTTACAGATAGATTTTCAAATCCTCCACCTCTGCTTCTCGAACTTTTCAATCTATCTTGCAACGCATTACTGTATTTAGCATGTTTCTTTTTCCTGTCTGATACAGGTATTAAATCTTCTATAGATTTTGAAAATAAGGTGTATCCGGCGCCATGTAAATATGTGTTAATTTCATTCGCTGCTGTACTCGAAAAACCGTTAAGTCCTTTCCACAGTTTTTCGAGAGATTCAGTTTTTATCTCATAAGTACTCATGTCATACTCCTTTTACTGTAGCCTTTTACTGTAGCCTTTTATTGGCTCTGTAAAAATAATGACTGCGGCTTCCACAACGGTATCAGTTTTTGATTTGATCGTGTAATCAAAAACAACATCTTCATTGGCTTCCTTCAATCCTTGAATTTTTGACAGTTTATCAATAATCTGAAAAACTGCATTTTCCGGTATATAATCTTCATGAATCAGATTGACCTGATAATATAAATTATAATCCCGAATGGATGTTCCACTTTTTTTAATATGCATGCGATTAAAAGTGATGTAATTCCATAAATCTGGAACATCATCTTCTTTTATCTTTCCATATGCAACCTTGTTTCCGAACAAATCCGGATTTTCCTGTTGTAATTCTTCAAGAGCTGCCTTTATCTCATTCAGCAATTCTGCGTACCTCCTCCAGATAAAAATACATAAGGTTTTCTTTTTTACTGTAATCAATGTAAATCACATCAAATAATCTATCATCAATTGCCACCTTACATTTTTTACTGACACCATCCATTAGCCGTGTCTTTACTTTTAAAGACAATTCTCTGCCAAGCGATTCTACAAATGAAAGGTCTTTATCGCGCTTACTCATTTCTTCAAATGCAAGTTCTACGATATATTCCATATCATCAATCTTTTTAGGATTCTTCGGTGCATTAAAATCACTTTGCAATTTTTTATCCCGATAGCATCTTAAGAAACCATCATTCAGGTTTAAATTGCTGACTTTCATTTTCTGCATCTGTGGCATTCCCCCTTGATTGTACACTGCAAAAAGCTTGTAGTTTCAGAATATCCATTTGATAAGCTCTTTCGAATTCATCTTCGCAATGGTTATACACGTACATCACATAATTTAAAAAAAGCTTTCTAAACATACCGGGAGCGGAATAATCGCATTCCGCTCCCAGTAAATGATTTAAATAGATTTCAGCATCATCTATCATGTCGGATAGATTCTTTTCCGTTTTCTCATTTTCCCATGTGATACTGAGTCTTCCCTTAACTGCTTCTAACAGTACTTTCTTTTTTTCGCTATCCAACATGATGATTTCTCCTAAACAGATGCTAATTCAAGATTTTTCACAGTGATGTATGCCGGATCAAGTTCTGAAATGTCAAGAAGTACTGATGCAGTATCATCAAACGCTCTTCCATTTGCATACGTTTTGATCATGTATACCCTGTTATCTTCCAGGAACTGTGCAGAATCATCATAAGTCACATTTCCATCTTTGCTACTTCCTAATCCAAGAAAATATTCTTTTGGAAGACAAAGAATAGCTGTTCCTTCTGTAAGCTCTGCCGACTGGTACACTTCTGTTGGCACAGGGAAGATATTATTTGTGTAAGTTCCTGCTGCATTGAGCACTGTTGTTGCTGGCATGACCTTGTTCAGATAATCAATTGGATTGCAGATTAATGCAACACCTTTAATCGTTCTGTAAACTCCCTTTTCAGTCTTTGCCATTTTAGCGACTAACGGACCATATTCTGTTGGCAAAAACGACTTCACTTTGACAGCTGCTTTCTTCGGATATTCACCGCCAACAACAGATGCTGTGGAAGATATATTCCTGTCAAGTCCAATCGGCTGATTTTTTCCTGTTCCAGTAACAATTGCATTTTCAAGTGCACAAGCAAGTGCATCCACAAGAATTGTTCTAATATAATTATCCAGATATACTGGACCCAATTCAAGCATATCTTTTGGAATAACAGCATAGCAGGACAATTTACACTGTGTCATCTCGATAATCTTAAATGAAGATGTAATTTTCTTTGTTACTTCCGTATTAATCGCTCCCCATACTGCCTTATCAACAGTATGATCGTTCAGAATCCATCTTGTAAGATAACTTACATTTGTAAATGTAATTGCATTGAGCAAAGGATGATCATTTACCAGATTCCGGTAAACATCCTCGATGATGGTCTGTGGCATTCCATCATTGAGAAGATCCGTAAACTCCTGACGCGGATTGCTGCTTTTCGCATTTTCAATCCACTGCTCATAAAACTTCTGTTCATTTGCTGTAAGGATACGATAGCCTCTCTGCGCAAGAATTGCATTGTCATTATGATGCATCTCGTAATCATTTCGAATGGAATCTACCACAGCTTCTGTAAATTGCTCAAAAGCAACGGAAAGAGCTTCCTCATTTCCTGCTTTTAATGCTTCCTGCATAGCTACTGATGCACTCTGTACGATTGGATTGTTTAATGGTTTCATAATTTTTTCCTCCTGTTATTTAAAAAGATGATCAAAAAAAGCCACACAAGGGTTGGCTTTATTTTCTGGGGTTCTATTCGGTTCTGGCACATCCATTTGCTGGATATTATTTAAAAGCGACTGTCTTATATCAATAAACTGCTGCATGGATTGAATCAGAGCAATCTGCTCTGGTGCGACTCCATCCTGATTGGTTTCTTTTTGTTCAATTCCAATATCTTCCGGCATATTTTCGGCAATTTCATCAATAAATCCGTATGCCAAACAGTCATCTGGATTTAAGATTTTTTCTTCATCCATAAGTTCTGTCAGTTGTTCCTCTGTAATTTTTCCGGCACACCGTTCAAGATATACTTTTCGGTTTGCAACCATCCAATTATCAAGATCATCTGCCATTTTCCGAAGCATTGCTGCGTTTCCGTCAATGCTTACCCACATATTATGCACCAGCATAGATGTACCAAGTCCCATTATTCGTTTATCGCAAGCCTGCAAGATAAGGCTTGCCACACTGTAAGCGCAACCGTCTACATATCCTGTCTTTTGCGCTGGATGTCGTTTGAGCTGATTGTAAATGGCAACTCCTTCAGATACCATTCCACCATTGGAATTGATAAACAGGCGCATTTCTGCATTATCAGGAATTTGTGCAAGGACATTTGAAAAATACTGCGCGCTTGTTTTGCTTTCAAGCATAGTCCAGCTTGACCAATCAAACTTTCCTTCCCTTGTTACTGTGTCATAAATGAATAAATCAAACACATTTTTTTCCTGATGTGGTTCAAATTTCATCATCATCTGTGGTTTCATTATCTTTTCCTCCTATCATTTTATTTTTTTCGTTGATAAACTCATAATTTTTTGTAAGAAGGTGGTTTTTGCTCCAATCCTCATTCAAAATATCTAATCCGGCTTTTTCTCTCACTTCATCAATACTTGCAAATGCACTGGATATTAACTTATCAATCTTATCCGCCATGTCAAAAATATCTACATGGTTAACAGTTGATGTATCTACTCGAAAATAATTTCCATTTTTCCAATTTGCATAACCATATTGTCCTGTGAGAACCTGTCCTATCATATCTGCCCATGGATCGACACTGAATGTCAAAAATGATTTCACCACATCATTCATATTTGTGATATTACCAAGCATTAATGATTCCGGAATTTTAAAAGCTTTTCCTACAATTTTGAACATCTCCTCGATAAGGCTTATCGTGTCATCACTGCTTTTTGACGTTCCATCGGACTTCATTTTTTCAAGCGTTCGTCCATTATATTCGACATACAGTTTTGCGTCGCCATCCATAAATTTTTTCAGTGGTTCTTTGAGAATATTTTCAAATTCCTTGTTAAATGCCTCATCACCAGCTTGAACACTGTCAATTTTGAATTTATATTTCACTGCGTTTGTATCTTTATAAGCACTCATTGCAGTTGAAATTATCGAGCCAATGTCTGCATAAAGTCCATCAATCAGTTTTTTCGCCTGAATATTTTCAAGCTTAAAAATGAAAACCTGATCACTTGTAAATTTTCTATCCATCTGAAAATCATCAATTACAACCCCTGAATAAAGATTTCCGACAAATGGTCTCTTTTGCTCCAGCACAAAACTATCTGCACAATAAAGATTTCTTCCAGAGATAAAGCATAATGCACCCTGCTCATCACGAAGGGCTTTTTCTATGACCTTGTGCCAAAAATGACTTGCCGATTCGTTTGGATTCGGTTTTATGTTCAATGAAAAATAATCTTCATCCTTCACACATACATAGTTTTTGTAAACCTTAATTTCACTCTGCGAAATAGCATTTGCAATCAGTGAAACCGCTGAATATATTGCAAGTTCTTTAACATAAACCGTACTCGGTATATCAATCGTTATCGTTTCTGGTCCAATCCTCTCTTTACTTGATCCGGGGAATGCTGCCTTTATTTTTTCAATCCAGTCCATAGTTCCTCCTACATAACAAGTACACATTTTCCAGTTAATGGAATGTACTCTTTTATCTCTCCCTCCGCTGTCATGGAAGCAACCAGAGCCATAAAAGGATCGTTTTTCCGCGAACGAGCTTCAATTTTTGCATAAACAAAGGAGCCTTTATCAGCTCCTGCATCTCTTCCATATCGAATTGTCTTTGTATTATTTGTCGCCCAGCGCAACGTAGGGTTATTTCCCCAATAAAAAAAACCATTGATAAAGCAATGGTCTATTACTGGTACGATTTTGCAGATTTCAAGTTGTGACACAAGCTTGAGATTTTTACGATCCACGGAAAATCCTATCTTCGATAGTGCATCTGACATTAATGCGTATCTGTAATTGTCAATGCAGATCATTTTTATCATGTACCGTTTTCCACATTCATAAATATAATCTGTTAATAATGTTGGATGAATTTCCACATCATCAACATACGTAATCAGTTCATCTTGTACCCATTTCTTCCATGGTGCCTTTATTCTTGGAATATCTGCCGAATGTGAACATATCCATGAGTGATTAATATCATATCTCTTATCGCCTTTCTTAAAATGCAGATTGACGGATGCGAAATCTGTCGTTTTCATATAATCTATGCCAACCGTACACTCCCAGCCATTCATGTCTGGAAGCTCTTTATTGGTTTTTTCTATATCATCCCATTTTGCGGCTGCCGATTCTTTTACTGTATCAGGAAGATTCATTCGTTTTTGCATAAAAGCCGGAAGCCTTTCCGGATTCTTTTTCCACTCGCGGTATTCTTTTCTGATTTCCACAAGCAGATCCGGCATATAAGGCAATGACGGATTTGCCATTGTCCAATTTTCCTCATCATCCACATCCTCTTTTTTATTGAGTTTGCAGATAAATGGGAGCAGACCGTTATCATCATCACCTTTTCTCAAAATATTTTCTGATTCTTCCAGCAAGTCATCAAGTGGTCCTTCTCTTTTATCTCCGTTTGTCGTAAAATAGGATCTTCTTGGATGTTTCTTTTTTCCAAGACCAGTCGTAAAAACATCTATGTTATCATAGTTTTCATACTGGTGAATCTCATTGAAAATAACTATCCCGGAACGAAGACCATCTTTTCCCTTCGGGCTGTTTGTTCTGCCCTTGATTACTGACTTTGTTTTTGTGCAAGTGACTTTTTCTTTCGTCCAATAAAAAAACTTTTTTATTTTTTTTATTACAGATGGTACTTCAAAAAAGCCTATCAAATCAGTAACAGGTCTCATTGCCTGTTCCTCATTATTTGCGCAAATATCAACGTCATATTCCCGAATGCCGTTGTATGGTGACGACAAACAGAATGACTCAAATGCGATCGTTCCGTCTTTTCCAGCACCTCGACCTAGTTCGCAGAACAAATCTGACCAACGTGGTCGTCCGTCCGCATCCCAATAAGTACAATCATGTAATGCTATGACAAATTTCTGCCATGGAAAAAGGTCAAATGGTAAATATTTCGCCAATCCCATATAATCTTCCAACTGTTTAAGATCTATGTGAATTGGTTCTGTTTCAAAGCATTTTTTTACATGGGCAACCAAAAGCTTCTGCTCGTCACAACACCGGAACACATCATTTTCCACAATGTCAATCCATTCCTGAATTTCCGGTGGAAACTTATAAGCAGTCATCCTCATCACCGCCGTATTCTTTTAATGGTGTTATGTCAAGATCACGGAGCAATTTCAGCATCTGAGCATTTACTTTTACAAGCTGTTCTACAGATTCATTTTTCTTAAATCCGCATTGACCACCGCCGTTATCATAAAAGATCTTGACACCCCTTTCTTCAATGTCAATTCTCAATAATTCCTTTGTCGTCCAAAGCGTGATGTAATCATCTACCAGGTCTGTGTAATATGATTTTTTGTTACCGGATTTTTCCAGTTCGGAAATCAATTTTTCTTTAATTCTCTTTGCTTTTCCGTTCTTTTTTATATTTTCAATCCGGATCTGATTTTCAGTTTTTACATTCATTTACCCACCCCCCTCTTATATTAATCGCGTGTATGCGGACATATGTGAAACCCTCGCGCAGATGTTTTGTCTACCCCACTCCCCGTTGCGTTACCTCTCCCACAGAAAGGGGGTATAGGGGGTAGGGGGTACTTGCTACCAACGCTCTTCGTTCGTAAAATGTTCGCTTGATTTATTTTTTCTTTTTTCTGGATGCAATTTGTTATGACATGCTTTGCATACCGGAATGAGATTCCTGTACTGCTTTCCTTCGTACCAATAAAACTCACTGAGTGCCAGTTCAGGATGCTTTCTGACAAACTGATTGTGATGCACTGTGCTGATTAATTTTCTATTTCCATTCTCATCTTCATCATACCTTGTGATGATTCCATTCTTCTTGCATATGTAGCACTCATGATTAAATTCTTCCAAGACATGGTTCTTTAAAACGATCCACTCTTTCGTCTTGTAGAACCTCCACAGTTCATCCTCGCGTATTAAGTTCTCAATGTACTGCTTAAGGTTCTTAATCATATCAGTTCCTTTCTGCACCCCCAGCCATTCACCATCCATGAATGGCTGGTTGACATTAAGAGGATTAAGTAAATGGAAAAGCGCAGCTTCATCAGCCACGCTTTACTTTATCTTTATATCACACATCGTTGTAAACTTTTGTACACTCTTTTATTTTTTTATAAGCTTCTCCATCTTCTGCTCCATGTTCGTCTTATCTGCCTTGAACTTTTCCCAGTCGCAATGATTCTTTTTCTTTTCCTTCCGCATCACATTAGCAATCGCCTGTTCTGCTGTTGGATCAGAATACTTCTCTTTGTTCATTTGCTCTCCACCTCGCTCACTTTATCATATCTTTACATTCTGTATAACTCGCTCTATTTTTCTTTTTTAATAGAAGAAACTCATATCATATCCAATCAGTTATACATTAAAAGTTTTATGTTTAACTTTACTGATAAAAAAATAACTATCGTCTCTTTTTAAACGATAGCTTCATGATTGATTCGCTGATAGCGTCCTGCTCCAGTCCTATATATCGCATAGTTATGTGTGTGTTATCATGATTAAATATCTTCTGTAATGTCACGATATCATGCGTCTGCTGGTAAAAATGATATCCGAACGTCTTCCTCATGGTATGCGTTCCGATATGCTGCAACCCAAACTTCTCCCCGGCAGTTGATAATATATTGTACGCCTGACATCTGGATAACGCTTTGTTTTGCTGTCTCGATGGAAACAGCGGTTCATAATCTGCTTTTCCTTTTATGTACCTATTAAGTAAAGGCCTTAATTCCTCATTAATCGGAAAGCGTTTCTCTTTTCCGGTTTTCATCTCCCGGATGCTGACATAGTTCATATCTCTCACATCTCTTACCTTTAAGCTCAAAATGTCAGATACTCTGATGCCTACATAAATTCCGAACAGAAACATGATCTTATTCCGTTCGCTTTTTTCCCCCAGGTAGTCTGCTATGTCCCAGACTGTGTTGATGTCTCTGATTGGTTCGACCGTATTCAATTAAAATCCTCCTTCCTGTAAATAAAAAGAGCAGACCTTTTCGATCTGCTCATGCTCTGTATTTATTATATAACACATTTTACTGTAAAGTTTTGTACACTGTTTTTACTGGTTGATTTCCGGAATGAACTCTCCAAGATGCAACTCGGACCTCATGAGTCAAGTGTTTTTTTCTTTTATGCTGCTAAATTTGCTTGCATCCTATCCAGCTCAACATCATCGCAAATGTAATACTTAATAGTCACATCCGTACTGCTGTGTCCGAGACGTTTTGAAACGAAAAGCACGTCCTTAGTCCTACGGTATTCTCTCGAAGCGAACGTCTTACGAAACGAATGCACTGTCGCATTAAATTTACAACCGCCAAAAAGTGCAATCTCTTTGACCATATCCTCTATGGATTTATTGCACATCCGTCCTCTTCCACGTAAACCGATAAACACTGCACCTTCCGTGCGATCTCCGATATACTGTTTTAATGCCTGTTTACACCGCTCCGTCATAAAGCAGGTGCGCCACTGTGATGTCTTTTCGCCCCAGATGTGGATTTCTTTATGTGCGAAGTCCAGATTATCAATATCAAGGTTCACGATTTCCCCAACTCTCGGACCAGCGGAAAGCATTAATTCGAACAGAGCGTTTAATCGCAGATCATGACCGATGGATAAGGACGCTCTGGCAATCTCCTCATCTGATAAACGTTCTTTTCTTTTTTGTGGCTGTCGAATCTTATCAATGTCTCTTGACACATCATCCTCGATATGCTTCTTACGATACGCCCATGCAAAGAAACTGCTCATATACTTCTGAATCGTGGAAGCATAAGCCTTAGAGATTTTGTCCTTATGCAGTCTGGTAGCGATGTAATCCATCACGTCCTGCCCGGTGCAGTTGTGATAGTTTAAGCCTGTTTCCGCAAAGAATTTTTTAATAATCGTGATATAAAGCTTAATCGTACTCTGCTTTCTGCCGGTTGCTGTCAAATCAATTATGTACCGTTTCATGATGTACTCGTTGTCGTACACGTCCGTAGATGGTAGCGTCTCTGTTGCGGTCAGATTAACGTTGACCAACTTAAAAGTAATAACAGTCTTAAGGCGGTCAATTCCTTCTAGTGTCAGATATCCTGCCATCTCATAAACTACATCGTTAATTAATTCTGCTTTTGTCATAGCAAATCCCCCTTTACGATCTGGGTAGAAAATGCTATACTCTTCTTGTCGAGGGAAGTGTATAACACTTTCTAAAGGGCTTGTGTTACCAGCACAGGCTCTTTTTAGTTTGTAGTTGCGTACATATGGTTGGAACGTATGTTCTTTGATATGTATTTTTTTACCGGCATATTTCAGCCGGCAATATTTTCAGTATTCAGTTTTTCATAAGTTTATATTATAGTCAGCACTTCTAAACAATGTATTTGGAAACATATTTACAGCAACATTACGAAGTGCTATAAACAAATCTCCTCTCTCATCTACACATGAATCATGTCCATCAACTGTCTTAAATACATTTAATTCACCATAGGAATTTTTATATACAAAGTAATCAGTATCCTCATCAAGAACAAAACCCATATGTAAAGTTTCACATAAAATTCTAAATGCTTCTGCTGAATCAATATCTATAGTACATATTGCTTTTGTATTAACATTTACTTCCATTTGTTTCCTCCCATAAAGTTCAGTTTAAATACTTATTAATTGCTTCTTCTACATCTGATAAACGCACCCATTGGTCAACTTCCTTATCTCCTTCATAAATTGGTGCATCTTCCTGTTTAGCACGTTCCGCAACCTCTGCCATTACGGCAACGGAATAATTTATAAGAGTTTCTTTTTTTATTTTATCAATTGTATCCTGTTTATTAATTAATTTTCCCATATCTTCTCCTGCTATAAATTCTAAATATGTTCAGTTTACATCTTAAAAATCATGCTCTCTTGATACTCTTCACTTTGACATATGGTATAAATAACATCTTCCTCCCAGCATCCTTCGTCATGGTCAAATCTGTAGTAGCATACGTCTCCGCTTTCATCAATAAAAGGAGCAGTGTAAGAATAATAGCAAGGCGTACCTTTTGGGTAATACGTCATTACCCATTCATTTCCTAGCATCGGGCATTCTATCTTGCCCCATTCTTCAACATTTCCACTCCATTCCAGCCATTTTATTTTTTCTTTTTCCATATACAATCTTCTCCTAAATTCTAATTTACATAAAATATTTCAGCCATTTTCATTCTGTTTTCATAGTCTTCATTGGCTTTGTCGACTTCCTGTTTGCGGCGGATTGCTGCGTAATCCCTCAAATTATATATAGCAATTCGCTTTGCCTTACTTGGTTTTAAGCTTTTTCCACTCACAATATCATTTAAACCCTGACGTGACAGTTCCGTTATCCTACACATTTCTTCTACTGAAACGCCGAATTTGTTTGCAAATTCTTTCGCTTTCATATTGTTTTTATCCTTTCTCTTTACATATTTGCTACATTTTGTAAATTCTAATTTAACTACGCAAACCGGAGCTGTCCGGTCTGCTCTGCTTCCATCCTCATGTTCGGTGTTCGTTCCGCAATACACAGTTCTGGCAGATTGGCTCTAACCAATGCTGCTGGTATCGGTGGACACACTGCATTTCCGCATCTTCTGACCTGCTCACTTCTCGGATATGTCTTTCCTGTGTAGTCATGGTCGATTATGTAATCGTCTGGGAATCCCTGGCATCCGTAAAGTTCTTTCGGCTCAAGCATCCTCAATCCTATGTCCACAATCTGGTAATCTACACCCTCAATAGTCACAAGTCCAAATCTATCTCTGGATGTAACTGTATCAAGAGGTTCCTCAATGTCCTGTCCGGTTCCCTGCCCATAATATTTAATTAAAAATGCTCTTACTTCTCCGAAGTGACCATCCCCAGCGGTTATTGTTGGTATAGGATCACGTAAATCTCGCCCATCACAATGGTTATTCATCTGGATAAGATTTGCCGTAACTACACTGTTATGATCCCACGCTGTTACTGTAGGTAGCGGATTTTCTAATGTATCGCCTGCGCCTTTATATCCACCATCGTAGTACTTTTGCAGGAATGATGCGACCAGTCCATATCTGTTTGAGCTGTCCACTGTCATGATCGGATCTTCTATAGTCTGTCCTCTTACTCCATCTTTTGAGGTTTCTGAATGGTACTGGATCAACGTAGGACTTATCAGGCAATGCTCATTTTTACTCACAATGGTTGTAAGCGGCTCCCGGACATCTTTGCTCCGGTCTTTTGTAAAACCTGTCTGTCCGATCTGCACCATATATGGCTCTACAATCCCATACCCATGTTTTCCGGTTATAGTCGGCATCGGCTCTCGAATGTCGTTCGGTCTACGCTCACCACCATGATTGCACTGAATGATAAAAGGTTCTGGATTATCTAAGACGAATTTTTTTAATCCTCTGGCTATCCTGTCCATTGTTTTCTGTGCCAGTGGGCGTACTGCCCGAATGCCGTACTTTTCTTTAATTTCTTCTGAAGTATCAAAAATGCTCGGACACGGCAGAGAAAAATCTAGCTGCGTGTATGCTCCAACATATGGTTTGAGCAATCCTTTCTTGACTTCTTCACTGTCTGCCGGTGCGTGTGTCGGCTCTGGCCAAATGATTGGCTTGCCATCACACCTTGCGATCATGAAAAATCTCTTACGCATGGTTGGCGCTCCATAATCTGCCGCTACCAACTCCTTGAACTGCACCTCATATCCTAGATCAGTAAGCTGTTGCACAAATTTTTCAAAAGTCCTGCCCTGTTTACTCTTGATCGGATGATGCCGCCTGTTTAACGGTCCCCAGGTTTTAAATTCTTCCACATTCTCCAGCATAATTACTCTCGGTCTTACAAGTCCAGCCCATCTTAAGGCTACCCATGCAAGACCTCTAATGTTTTTATCTTTTGGCTTTCCACCTTTCGCCTTTGAAAAGTGCTTACAGTCCGGTGAGAACCAGGCAAGTCCAACCGGATGCCCATTGCAAGCCTTGACAGGATCAACCGCCCACACGTTTTCACAGTAATGCTTTGTGTTCGGGTGGTTTGCCTTGTGCATTTTAATAGCTTCTGGATCATGATTGATTGCAATATCAACACTGTATCCGGTTGCCAATTCTATTCCCGTGGAAGCGCCGCCCCCACCAGCAAAATTGTCAACTATTAATTCTCCGTTAATCATTTTTTTGAAAGGAACCCGGCGCGCCTTTTATCCGGATAGGTTCCGGCTCCTTTCTTGATTATTTGATAAACTCGTCTATCTCCATTTGATAATATATCTTCTGTTTCCTATTCATTTCATTGCAAAATGCACGATATTCTCTTGTATATTCATAACTATCTTTAAATACATTACATACGGCTGTGTGCAAATTTGGCTCATGCTGTTTCAGCACTTCAAGTTCAAATTCAAGATTTCGCCCACAAGGACAACCGCAACAGCCAGTTCTTTTCAATCCGTATTCTGTGTAACACTTGCTATGCTCAATATCATAGTATTCTTCATAGCATTGTTTATCGTCATTTGTATACCAGAACAAAGGTCTATACTCATCTGTCTCGCCATCTTTTTGGCTGTAGCAATTTTTATATGAACTTGCCCTTGCGCCGCCCTCTGCTTTTCTAATCCCGGTTATCATCAAATCGCATTTGATTTTATGAGAAATATTTTTCTTTGATTTTTCACAGCATTTGTTCGATATTGTAAATGCTGGTGGATTTGCAATCAAAAATTCCTTAAGCCATTTATTCCAACTAATATTATTTCTTTTGCCCGGTTTCAAATTGCACCACCACATCAAGGTAGATTTGCATTTTGGATATTCAGCATATAGTTCCTCAAATGTTTTATCTTCCCACTTGAAATTATGTTTCTGCAATCTGCTTATAAACTCGCTTGCTGTTTTGTTCAAAAACGGCTGTCCGTATGTCGTACAGGCTTTCGGTATCGTCATTCCGTGTTGCCATGCTTCAAACAGTTCAATTTTTATTCCGTATTTTTTCTCCAAGTATTTAATGTGCTCTTTTGTTGCTTTGTATTCCAGTCCGGTATTGAAGCATACATACCGTATCTTGTGGTGTACGTCCACTTTGACACATATATCTACCATGATGTCGCTATCAGAACCACCGGAGACAGAACACACTATTGTTTCATAGTTTTTGTTATTAATGATGTTCCATGCCCGAATCAGATTGTCTCCAATCGTCTGATTCTTAGGAACATTAGAAAGTAATTCATCAAGAGAATGCGCTGTGTTTGGATTTGGAGTATATCCACTATCCAAACCAGATTACGCACAAGCATAATTCTCGACCTCTCGACTACGATTAGAACATCATGTGTTCCCCAAGTGCTTCGGTCTTACAATCGCAAACTCTCTATCATGTGAAAACTATGTAAGTGCAGGCTCCATTCTGTTTTTCATCATTCTCTTGATATTACGTTTTTCAGCTTTAACGTGCTGTATTTCTGATCGTAAAAATGCAATTTCCTGCTTATCTCCAATATCAATGGCGTGTTGGAGCATACATTCATACTCGCTAATAGCTTCATTGCACTCTTTTGTATCCTGCTGTGAATACATTCCATTCTTCTGACTGCAAGCAGAATCGAGAAAATCCAAAATAAAATTGTCTCGTCTGTATGCCATGTCTGTACTATTCGCCATATAATCACCATTCCTTTCATATCTGTGCCAGATAGCACATAATCCCACAATTGGGAAATCCTAATTTAACTGCTTATCCATTGCGCAACGGCATTCTTCCACTGTTCCGATTGCGTGATACTTCTGGATTTCTTCAAGTGCTGCAATTGCCATTTGTAAAGCACAACTGCATTCATCAGATTCTACTCTCTGAAAATTTAAAGCATCATTCATAAAATTGCATTTTTCAATTGCCTCTTTCGCTGTCATCTTCGAGCCTCCATAAATTTCTTACATTTTTAAACATCTGAGCTTTTTCCGAAATGTAAATAACTCACTCTAACAGTTCTAATTTAACTCATCAAAATATTGATTTTTTTCTGCAATATTTTTTTATCTTGCTAATGCAATTGTTACAAATTCTGACTTTGTGATTTTGTTCTTTTCTGATTGGATGATCGTTTTCATTAAATCCGAAACCCGCCATATCCGAGTATTTAATAATAATTCCATCGCTCGTATGAATCTGTTTTTTACAGATATCACAGATTTCAATTACAGCCATCTTTATGTCCTCCTGAAAAATCGTCCGGCAAATACTCTGGAAAGTCTTCTATCTCCATCTGCCCTTCCACGTTCTCATCCTCTTCACAGGACTGAACCATTTCCTCGTCCATATCAGATTCTTTTCCTACATCAATAAAAAACGCTGGGTGACCGAAATCTGAACCGATATATATCTTATTAATTTCGTACAATTTTCTTTTCTTCGGATTCGCAAGGATGACACTTACTGGTGCATCATCCGGGAATCTGTTTAAATACTCTTGTAATTCTTTATTGCTCAAAGCTTGTTCTCCTCTCATATCATTTTTTCTAAAGCAGGAACAATATCATCAGGCTTTATGTACTCCATGTAAATGTCGTTTATAAGTTTTTCAATCTGATGTTTTAATGATTTATATTTTTCATCCAAATGGTCTCTTTCCTCTTCGCATTCAGCGAGCCTGTCTTCTGCACCATCAATCTCGTCCTTTAATGATTCGCATTCATATTCTAAATCATCATAATCAGACTTAATTTCCTCATATTTTTTTCTAAAACCACCTACGCCATCACAGCCGTTTTCGAAAGCTTCTCGCATTGCTTCATACACTTCCGGCTTCATATATTCCTGAAAATCATCAATTCTGCTTATATAATTGACAGAACCCTCATATTCAAATCCTATCATTTCTTTTTCAAGGAGCCGATGCGCATCTTCCCGGGAAGCTCCAGCTCCTTTCTAATTTTCTTAAACCATTTTTCTGATGTCTTCAACAAGTCCACTGTCGTCTGAATACACATCCTGCAATCTGTTTGCGGCTGCCATTAACAGTTCTTTCATGTCGAAAACAAGCTTTCTTCTATTTGCTCTCGCAACTGCCTTGTCGTCTACGACTTCATCGACAAGCGTGTGCTCCGGAAGCATTTCTTCACAGGCTTCGATAAACACGTTTCTACTCTTATCGTCAAGTCCTATCTCATCCAGACAATTTTTAATAATGTCCGTCGTAAGCTCGACACCAATTGTTTCCTCGTCTGGATCTTCATTCCGATTTTCAACCAAAACGTCATTCAGCAAATTGTGGACTGCATCTGAGGCGGCAAGGTGTCCATCGTCATCATCTCCTATGACATCATTTATGATTTTCTGAAATGTAATCTTCTTTTCTGTTGATGTCTGCTTTTCCTCACAACCAAGTCCAGCGGTCATAAACTCCCGGTGTGGGGTGCTGGTGTCCTTTGTGTAAAACATGACGGAATGGATGTCTGTGCTCCGGTCTGTAAATGCCGGAAATACAAATCCAGTATCTGGTGCACCGACAGCCCAATCTCTGATGAGAGATTCAATCCGGTTTTCCTCCTCGCAGTATCCAAGCCCCGGCTTCGTCAATTTCACAGGGCAGATCGCGCAAAGCAGATATTCGTAAACTTCCTCGGATTCATCTAAATTGTCATTGTCAGAAGTTTTTGTCATAACATCATAGGCATCATGGAAAATCAGAATTAGATAATTTCCAACGTAATCGTAGCTGTCAATGATCATGTCGTAAAAGGTATCAAGCAGATCATCGTTTTTAAGTTTGCTTTCACGCAGTCCCATTAAAAACTGCTGTCTTCCTCCGGTTTCTTCCTCTGCAAGCGGAATTTCCAGTTCTAAAAGATTGTTACCAAGTTTTCCGGACAATGTCTTTTTCGCAATGTCAAGATATTTAAAATACTCTGCATCATCCAGATTTAAAAATGTTTCACCGATTTTTGTGATTTTATTATGGTCTGCGTCCACATAACATCCGCACATTCTTGTGAATGTACACGCTTCTTTTCGAAATCTCCGCTTGATTTCTAATACATCTTTTTTGTTCATAAAAATTAATCCTCGCTTTCATGTTTTAAAATCTCATCCAAGCAAGCATTCCAGCCTGCATCTTTGCCGTTAAAATAAGCCTCGTCTGAATCCGTTCCATCAAAACAATCATTTTTAACTGCTTCCATCAAAAAAGAATCGCTTTCTTTTTTCTCCGGCAGTTCCCGGAGCGGACATCTATCATGCCGTTTCTGCGTAAATGTGCTTTGCAATAATTTCGAAGCACCATTATTCAACACATTCATGAGCTGTCATTTTTTAATGCCTTGAAATTCATACATGAATTTACACATGCTGCACGATTCCGGTATATCAATAACCAATACTGCTTTAGCCATTCACACCTCCACCTTTCACAATCTCGATTGCATCTTTCAACACCTCAACAGCCTTTCTTTGCTGAAATTCTTCTGTTATCGTTCCATTTTTCTTTTCGTATTCAATACAACGCTCATGCGTCTGTATCTCCTTTTCCAACTGCTTCACAACTGCATCCACATCATAGGCGGTTGGCATGTTTGTTTCAGCCTTTTCACTGATTACTCTGTAACACTTCAGCTTTCGCTCAATGATGTTGTGGTTAAATTCCACACCGATTCCATCGTGATACCACACTCCATGCATGAATGGAATTCCTGCCCATTTTCCTATACTGTCGCACATTATCACTCCGTATGCTTCCTCATCCGGGCACCACACTGGCTGTCCTGCCATTTCTTTTAATTCCTCGATTGTCAATGGTTCATTCTTCATTATTTTGTCATCTCCTCGCTTCCAGATTCTCCATGTCCGTGACTTCCGATGTGCCAATCTCATCCATCATCTCAAGTAATCTTTTAATGTCATATCCGCGCTGTACAAGATTGTCCTCGAATTTGATGTATTCTCTAATATGATCCAGCTCAATGCCTCTCTCGATCATGTCCTTGCAGATCTCCAAGGATAGCTTACACGCTTCCACCGTTCCGATTGTCCGGTACGCTTCCAGCTCATTAATCATCCTCAAAAGGATATCTGCTCGCTTAATATTTGAGATATAAACAAGCGGCTTTGCATCTGGACTGCCCTTGTCAATCTTTTTAAGTTTCACCGCCGAAACTTCTCTGATGTTCTTAAGCTGGTTAACAGCGGTTCGCTCATTCTCGTTCATAAAACCCTCCTTCTCTGTATCACAGGATTTTTCTCTTTTTTTCTGCCGTTACTGTACAACACCTCTTAACTTTCACAGAAAACATTTCGCAAAGCCTTGATTTCTCTGGCTTGCATTGATTTTATGTGGTGCATTTTCGTATTTTTTGAAAAATGGAAAAACCAACTGTTTATCTGGATGCTTATAAGGTGCGTTTTCTAAAAAAACTCACTGTTTAAAACAGGTTCATCTGCTCATAATTTTCTGATGTATCAACTTCATCATCTGGATCTCGGAATGGCGGTTTTTCTTCCGGCTTCACAAATCCGTTTTTCTCCGGATCTGATTCAACGTGAACCTTTCCGCCTTTCTTCCGGATGCCGAGTGATCCGGTATAGCCGTTTTCCTCTGCGAACTTTTTCGCAAGATTAAATTTTCTATAAACTCCAGTAGGGGATAGTGTTCCGCCGTCATACAGCACCATTACGACACCGTCCTCCAGCTTCGCCTCAATGCCTTTGTTTTTTAGAAATTCTACGAATTTATCTTTTTCCATGCTTTATCACCAGCCTCTTTCCTCCGTTCTGTACCCAGACGACATTTTTAAATCTTCCTGTCTCTTCGAGCCATCGCCTCTCAAAATCTTCCGGAACATCCTTGCTTTCTGTCGCAACCGGCTTCGGTCTCGGCTTCTTGACTTCGCCCGGCTTCTCGCCTACCTTTGCCACTTTGAATTTCCTGCAAAGATTACTCCCTCGTTTGGCTGCATTATAAACATTAACTTCGCTACATCCGAGTTCTTTCGCGATCTGTGCAACCGTCAGATTCTTTCTGTAAATTTTTCCATCGTAGTAGACATTATAAAGTGCTGGTATACTCATGTACTCTCCTTTCTTGCTTCTAAAGGCAGATCTCTTAGCAACAGTTCGCGTTCAATTTCATCAAAATCATATTCTCGCTGGTTGAAATTGTTAAATCTGTTTTTATTTTTCGGCTTGTCTTTTGCCGGAGTGTTTTTCTGGTTAAGATACTGCTCAAAGTGTGACGGACTGAAAAGTGTGTTCGGTCTTAAATATTTCTCAAATTCCGTGCCTTTCCACTCCTCACATTTTTTATCAATGACCTTTATCATGTCGTCAATGGTGTATCCTTCTTTCGCCCTGGCAGATAACAACCGCTCCGTTGCCTGTGTGTCTTCCCGAAAATGTGTGCCGGCTTTTTCGTTAAGGTGCGGGATTACTGCCGCACTATATATATTTTTTATATTCTTATTATTCTTTATATTCTTATGTTGTCGGGATTTGTTCGGGATTTGTTCGGCGCACTGCTCGGTGTTTACTTCGGGATTCTGTTCGGTATCATTTTGATACTTTTCGTAGTTAACCACCGTAAATACTGTATATTTGGCAGTTCCGACCGTGGTAATCTCCTCGGTGTCTTTTAAGTGTTTTAGTGCGGTACGAATTTTATCAACCGACAAGTCAGTTTCTTCCGCTATTTTTTTGACTGATGAAACGAAAGAACCGCGCTTAATTGCGACTCCCTTCCACACCTTATCCGTCCAGTTTGCACGGAGCAGGATATAAATAAAAACCCTGCATGTATTCGGATCATGCCACCATTCCCATTCCAGAAAAGACCTGTAAAACTTTATGTAATTCCCATTCATCAAGCAACCTCTTAGTGCGTTTTTTTATAAATACTTCGTCATGATTGACCTTCTGGACTGCGGCTTTTTCTCCACATCCTTTTTCTCGCTGGCACGCGGCTCAGATAAAAAGTCAATGTCTTCCTTCATCGTCAGTTCATGAGTGGCTTTCAGGTTCTTTTTAATCGTCTCACGGTTCTCGTCAATGCGCTCGTAAATCAGATCAAGTCTTGTCTGTGGAAAGCTTAAACCGGAAGCACATAAAACAGTGCCACTGCTTAATGTCTGGAACGTGTCGATCGGAACACCGAGAGCCTTTTCAATGTCTGCCATTCTCGCCTCACTGCTCATTGCGGCTGTGATATACTTCACGACACGATCCGGCTCGATTGGTGCAAAAACATTGCTCTGGATCTTTTTAATGACATCCGCGCTGTCTGGACTGCTCTGTAATACAACAGCCATTCCATGAGCCTTGAGTGTCTCCTGAATCTCTGCTTTGTCAATGTTCCCTTCCACGCTCTGGATCTTGTCCGGAATCTCCACAAATGCTGTAAAATCTTCTACAAACTCTTTATTAAGGTCAAGCTTGTTTCCGTTTTCATTATCCAGAATAAAGCACGCTGAAAGTCCGTCAATCTTCGTCAGTTCTGAAAAACATTCATACGCGTTCACATGAGATTTAATGCTTTCATCAAGTGCCGGGAGCACCGTTACCGCTCCAACAGTTTTTCCGTCATCAATCAACAGATCGCAGAGCATCGGACCAGCACCAGAACCTGTTCCGCCACCGTTGGCAAATACCACGAAGATGATATCTGCCTTGATCTTCGCATCCATTTCAGTGGCGATGCTGTCGTAGTCATCGATCACAAGCTGTTTTGCTTTTCTCCTGTCCTTATTGCAGCCTTCGCCCCCGGTGATGTGGTACTTGAACTTAGCATCCTCAAGCGTTAATAAATCCTCTTCTGACGTGTTCAGATAGAGCACGCTGAATCCTCTTTCCTCGAAGAGCTGTCCGATGTTGCCACCTGCCTGTCCGATTGCCACAAATGCAATTTTATCCTTCATTTAATCCTCTCTTTCCGTCTCGGATACATTCAAGTGCAAGGCATCCTTTTTCAGTGATGAAGAAAGTGTCAGCCCTTCCATCTTTCAATCCCTTGCAGACGTATCCAGACAATTCAAACTCTTTTATTTTTTTAAAAACTGTGTTCAGTTTATATCCGTAGTCTTCCGATTCCATGATCTCTTTCAGTGTCATGGCAGTAACATTGCTGACTGCACTGTTCTGGTGCAGAATCGAAAGAATCACAAAGCTTAATCTGTTCAAGTGAACACCACCGATCCGGTCTGTGTCCCTAAACTCTGATTATCTCTGACTTTCTCTGATAAACTCTGATAAACTCTGATTATCTCTGACTTTCTCTGATAAACTCTGATAAACTCTGATTTAAAATCATTAATCATAAGCTTTTCCTTTCCTCTCCCGGCGTTTATTCCGGGAGATAATAATCTGGCTTTCAATGTTGCAGTCGTGATATATTCAGCGAAAAACACACATGAATCATTTTTTAACAAAACAATACGTTTTCTGGTCTGTTTTTACAAAATCATATCCATCCTTTTCCATTGCTTTCAGCGTGATCGTGTCCGCCAGATACTTCATATAGGCTTCCAGATCGTCTGATTTGGCTAGTGTCATATCAAAATCAGATACCCACGCATTATATGCAGTAGCATAAAGCTCCGTCAGCGGAACACCATTAGTCCGTGCCTGTTCATATCCTTCAAAATAAGAATTTTCCCTGTTAAACATAATAATCCTCCATGTACTCCGCAAACTCTTCTATGGCACGTCTGCGTACCCTGTACACCCATGTCCGGCTGTAGTTCATGCGTTCTGCGACTTCGTCCCCGGAAAGATTCTCGGAGTAAAACATCAGCAATACCCTAACGTGTTCCAACGTTTGCATTTTGTTTAAAATGTGGTATATTTCTGCCTTTTTTTCTGCGTACTTTTTAATAAGCTTCTTTTTCTGATGGTCTAAATGCTCCAGTTCGACAGCGGTTTCTTCAACCTGACTGATCGTGCAGTTTCCAGATGATCCGACTTTGTCATATGCTATTCCTTTCGGCTGGGCTTTCAAATATGTCATTTTATAATCTTCCTCTACCTGACTGATAAGCGAATCCGTATAAGTCAGATCATTCAAAAGCTTTATCGCTTTTATATATTTTTCCTTCGAAACCGCTTCTGGCACTCTTCCCACTCCTTCTCCCTTTCACGTTTTTCTTTCAGGGTAAGCTCCTGCAATGTTTTATGAGATAAAATCATCTGATCGTTTGCTTTTATCACAAGGTGCTCCGGAAACAGTCCGTCAATCGGTGGTTCAGCCTGCCTGTCTCCAAATAATTCAGTTCGGACATTCCGGGGGACATCACAGAACAGACATACGCATTCTGCGATATATGCAGTAAATGCGGCGTTTGCATACTCTTTTCGTGACATTGCTTTCATAAATTTATCCGGTTGTTCGTAAAGTCTTTTGATGATTTCCTCATTACTAAGCAAAATTAATCTTTACCTCTCTGAAAAAACGTGTTATTATAATAGAGAAGTGGAGTTATTTGAATTCCTTATGAATCGCACCTGCTCGGCAAAGCATTGAAGGGTGCGATTTCTTTATGTCTGGAATGAAATCGTCCAAACAAATTAAACCGTATCCGGCGAGTGCTGTAAGAATACCGATCATGATGATCAGAAGCACTCTGCTGTATATCAGACTCTCTGAATCGAGTGCGCAAGCTCCGGTCACAGAGATAAATGCACCGACAGACATGATTATTTTCCCTATTCTCTTCATGGTGAACCTCCCTTCTTAAGTTTTTTAATATCATCCGCATATCCCTCCTTATTCTGGTATTTCTTTTTGTTGAAAGATGATTCGTATTCCTGCAACGTCAGCTAATTTATATAAATCCTCCAATTTTATCTTTTCCGGGTGATTTAAACGTTCCGTTACAGTTCTCTCAGGGATTCCGCTTTTTTTACTGATGTCTTTTGTGTTGAGATTCTTCTGCCGGAATCCACCAGTAAGTGCACCGGCAACGTAATCAAATCTCTTCTGCTGTAAATTTTCACACAAATTTGATTTTGCCATATGGACATCTCCCTCTTTCCTTTTTATTAATTTAGTGCTACGATTTAAAATGAAAATTTGTTAAGTAAGGAGCACAAAATGATTAAAATTCTACTAATTCTTCTGTTTTTAATATATTTTTATTCTATAATCAAATATATTGTTGACATAATGAAAATTTCATCTTGTATAAATACTATTGAAGCTTTTTTAAAATCTGTGAAACCATCTTCCAATGCTTTTTTTATAGGTGATGATTGTAAAAAATTGCTAAACGATGTTCTGGCAAAATATCCAGATATTTGTGATTATCTTTCTATTAATTCTCCATCTCTTGGTTATGGAAAACCAGATTATGAAAATTATAATAATACTCTACGCATTTACGATGAGCTTTTTATGACAAGAAATTTTTTTCAAAAATATTTAAAAAATAGTTTCAATCCTCTTTGTGCTGTAAAAAATTTAATTATTTTACCAAGCACTATCATTAATTGCATGGGTTTCAGAACACCTGCTTCATTTTCAAAAATATTCAATATTTTGGCTTGGGTCGCCACATATTTTTTAAGTATGTATCAGGATGAAATAAAAGCATTTATTAATTCTCTTTTAAAATCTCTGTAATACATAAATAGAGAAGCATAAAAACAGAACCGAACTGGAACTTGTCAAAGCTTAAATTCATAATTCCTGTCATTATGTTTATTAGAATTAATGATATACAACATGCAATTAAATTTCTTTTCAATTTTTTATCCAACATTTTCTCTCTTTCCTTTTTATGAACTAAGTGCTACCCTGATATAACACATCGCCACCTTCTATGGGTTTCAAGCCAAAAGATGCTCTTGCTTCGTTTACAGTGGATTTCCCACTCAAAAAGGATTCAAGCACTTTCTCTGCCATGCTTCCACTTTGGACGTGTGGCAGTTTTCCGATTTTACTTTTTTTCTCTTCCATTCCACACCTCCTAGATCAGCTCTTCCAATTTAACACCAAAATAAGCTGCTAAAATCTTAAGCTTCTCAACCTTGGGCTTACTCCTTCCAGTTTTCCAATTTGACAAAGTATTTTGTCCAATCCCGGTATCTTTTGAAACCTGATATGAAGTTTTGCCTGTCTTTTTTAACAGTTCTTCATATTTCTCATACAAAATAAGAACCTCCTTTCTAAAATATATATTATTTATTGCATGTGCTTCACTTTTGTGATATACTTCAATTACCAGATGAAGCACTTCTTTTTTGTAGTACAACTTTTGTTCGTCATCTTAGATATGATTGCTACGAATTGGTGAAGCACATGTTTAATATACATCTCACTTTCGTCCTTGTCAACAAAAATGCTACTCATTTTTGAAGTGTGTATAATTTTTGTGAAAGGAGTACAAAAAATGTATGAAATATTTGAGCAATTACTACAAAAGTTTGGAGTAACGACTTATCAAGTTTCAAAGGCTACTGGAATAGGTCAATCAACTTTCAGTAGTTGGAAAACAAGAAGAAATTTAATTAGCGGCGCAAAAGCAAAAAAAATAGCTGACTATTTTGGCGTATCGGTCGATTATCTTATGAGCGGAGAAGAAAAAGAAGGTGGAGAAAAATACTATCTAAACGATGAAACTGCCGATATTGCTCAAAAGATTTTTGAGAACAAAGAATTAAAAGTTCTTTTTGATGCTGCACAGGATGCACAGCCAGAGGATCTCGGCACCGTGTACCAGATGCTACTGGCACTTAAGAGAAAGGAGCGTGGAGAAGATAATTGATTATTTTATAGAATTAATTAAATTTCCAAATCACAAAGTAAGGGAAGCTGTTACCGAAAACGAAGATGGTACATACACAATCTTTATTGAAGAGACTTTATCACGCAGTGAACAGCAGGACGCTTTTTTACATGCACTAAAACATATTACCGGGGATGACTTTCGAAAAGAAGATATCCAGAAAATTGAACGCCACGCACACCGGACGGAAGTCTCTGATGAATTGTTCCCTATTGATCTAGAATATGTAAAAGTTGGAATTGCGTAAATAGTGACCAACTATAAGAGGAGAATTATATGTCTAAAAATAAAGATTTTCATGAACAGTGTATAAATTATGTTAATAAACATAACTTATCTCCATTATCTTTAAAAATATACAGAATCATATACTTAATAATAGCCGCTGTTTCATTTATTATTGGAATACCCACTTTATCATTTGGTGGGATAATCTTTATTCCTATTGGAATCCTATTTCTTTATCTTGCAAGTAGATTCAAGAAAATTCTAAACGAATTAAGCAAAACAGCCCCAACTACTTGCTCAAGGATAAATAATGATATTAATTTACAGGATATTAGTACACAACCAGTTGATGAAGTTGTAAAAGTAAATAATTCCTTAACATTTTCTTCACAACCAGTTGAAAATACACCTTACAGTAAATCTGATGATATTTCTATTGATGACTATAATACAGAAGAATTTCATGTAACTGGAACATCATTCAGAGAAAATGACATTGAATCTATAGGAATCGAAAATTATGAATTTGACTATTCAAGGAAGGATTTTCTCGAAATATTTTCAGAAGGTCAACGTATATATAAATACCTATTCGCACCAAAATCTGTAGTTTTAGAAGAAGAGCCAGATAATAAGTATGATAAAAATGCTATTAAAGTAATTATTGATGGGGTACATGTTGGCTATATAAAAAAAGAAGATTGTATACATGTTAAGCAACTTATTGACTCAAAGAACATCATTTCCATTGATGCTGCTATTTATGGTGGAAAATATCGCTATTATTATGAAGATTATGATGATGATGCAATGGACTACAAAACTCACATAAAGACCGAGAGACATAATTATTCAATTTATATAACTTTAAAATTAAATCATATTTCTTGTAATGGCAGTGTCTGATGAGTTATGTCCTACTGCTCTGGAGCTTGTAAAAATTGGAATTGCGTGAATACTCTGCTTCTAATTTTATACGTATTATTACATAATTATGTTGACATACGTATTGTTACGTGTTACAATATTCTTAGATAAGGAAAGGAGATACAAAAGATGCCAATGACTTCAAGAGAGATGATTACTCATCTCAAAAAGAACGGTTTCGAGATTATCAGTCAAAATGGTTCGCATGTAAAAATGTACAATCCACAGACTGGAAAAACAGTAATTGTTCCTTATCACTGCAAAGACCTTAAAAAGGGTATGGAGCAGGCAATATTGAAACAGGCTGGGTTGAAATAACCCAGCCACCTAAAAAGGAGGCTTTTCTATGAATAAATTATTTTATCCGGCAATTTTTCACGTAGCAGAAGAAGGCGGCTTCTGGATCACATTTCCAGATTTGCCAGAGTGCATGACACAGGGCGACAGTATGCAGGAAGCTTATGAAATGGCTGTTGACGCTTTAGGACTTGCTCTCACAAGCCGTGAACAGGAAAAACAAGACATTCCTGCTGCTTCCGAAGTGAATCAGATTCCGGTTGGAAAAGATGAATACTGTGTCATTATAGAATTTGATATGCTTGCTTATAAAAAGCGTACAAATTCAAAAGCTGTTAAGAAAACTTTGAGCATCCCGGAATGGTTGAATGAAGAGGCTATGTCTCTTGGTATTAATTTTTCACAGGTATTGCAGGAGGCTCTTATGCAGAAGATTGGAGTAAATTTATAAAAAATGTTATCTAAAATTAAAATGCCCCTGGTACTGTAGATACCAGAGGCAAAGCATTGGAATGATACCAACGCCCTGAACAAGCATATTGTATCATTCTAAGGCAGCTATCGCAAGCAGAACAACAGTTCTCTGCTGGCTGTTCTTTTTGTACTCTTTTTTAGGAAGGATGATATTATGGCAAAGAAAAGAATTGGAGAGCTTCCGAGTGGAAGCATCAGGAAAAAAGTTTATTCCCACAGTGAACCATGCTTTGACGAACATGGGAATCCTATTATTGATGAAAAAACCGGGAAACCAAAAATGAAAAAGGTTTATATTTCTATTACCGGTTCATCAGCGGCAGAAGTCAACCGTCAAATCAGTGAATATAAATTAAATAAAAACACACAAAAGAAACCGGATGACATGACTCTTTATGAGGCAATTGATAAATACATATCGGCATCTGATGCAGTTCTCTCTCCCTCCACAATCACCGGTTACCGTGTGATTCAACGAAACGCTTTTCGAACAATTATGCACTTAAAATTATCAAAGATTGACCGGGAAGTACTAAAAGAGGCGGTTAATGAGGAATCAAAACGAATTACGAAAAAACGCAAAGCTCCCATTTCGCCAAAAACTGTATGCAATGAGTATGGTCTGATCGTGACGGTGCTAGATACATATGCGCCAGGAATTGAAACAGATGTCACTCTACCCCAGAAAACAATTACGCAAAATGAAATTTCTACTCCAGATGTAATTTTTCAAATGGTAAAAGGGACGAGCATTGAGCTTCCGGTGCTGCTTGCAATGTGGCTGTCATTCACTGCATCTGAAATCATCGGGCTGAGAAAGTCAAAATCAATTTCTTCGGACGGAAATTATATAACGATAAAAGATGTTATCGTGACTGATGAACACGGAAATCAGGTTGTAAAAAATAAGGGTAAGCAGCCATTGAGACACCGAACTTTGAAAATCCCACCATATATAAAAGAATTAATAGACAAAGTCCCTACAGATCAGATTGTACCGTTGACAGTTCCTGCACTTTCAAAAAGATGGTCACGCCTTGTAGCGCGTTCTGGCATACCTAAAATGACTTTTCATGATTTAAGGCATGTTAATGCGTCCGTGATGGCTTTGCTCATGATTCCGGACAAATATGCGCAGGACAGAGGTGGATGGAAAACAGACAGCATCATGAAGTCGGTTTATCAGCAATCCTTTTCGCAGGAGCGTTTGCTTATAGATCAGCGAATTGATGATTTTATGTCTGAAAAATTGTTCGGAAACACATATGAACAGAAATTTGAAAAAAAATATGAATGTTGGCGGATTTTATTTAACAAAGCGGATACAAAAGAAAATAAAAAACTTTTTTCTCTGTTTTGCACCCAAAATAATGTGTGTTTATAAATTTTCGTGGAATACTTCGTGGAATACATTACTTTCTTTTATATGCTATAACAGCAATTTTGTACTAATTCGGCAAAAATAGAATATTTAAAAAACCCAGTAAAATCAAGATTCCTTGAATTTACTGGGTTTTCTCATGTAAGCCAATAAGGGGACTCGAACCCCTGACCCACGCATTACGAATGCGTTGCTCTACCAACTGAGCCATATTGGCATGACGAATCAGTCACGAAGACTATTATATCGGATTCTGAAAAAAATGCAACTCTTTTTTTCAGAAATTTATAACAAAATTTACAGAAACTCTATTGACATTTTATTTATAGAATATAAAATGTTTTATAGTTTGTTTATTATTAGTAAACTTTTTGTAACCATTCAGTATTTTTCAGGATTGGAGGCATGCGGTATGGATATTGGGAAACGAATGAAAGAACTTCGTATTCAATATGGACTGACGCAGCAGGAACTTGCCGACCGTTCGGAGCTTACCAAGGGATTTATCTCCCAGCTGGAACGCAACCAGAACACGCCGTCGATCGGAACACTGCTCGATATCATTCAGTGTCTCGGAACAACACCGGCAGAATTTTTTACCGATGAAGAACCGGAACAGATCGTATTTAAAAATGAAGACTTTTTCACGAAGGTGAATGAAGACAAACATAATATCATTGAATGGGTTGTTCCAAATGCCCAGAAAGATTCCATGGAACCCGTCAGATTAACCTTGAAAGCAGGTGGATCTTCCGACATTATGCAGCCCCATTCCGGTGAAGAGTTCGGCTACCTGATCAAGGGAACCGTCAAAATATATTATGGTGGAAAAAGCCATGTGCTGCACGCCGGCGAATCCTTTTACCTGAAAGCCGACAAAAAGCATTACATAGAAAATCCCGGCAGCCGCGATGCCGTATTGATCTGGGTATCTACTCCACCAAGCTTTTAGATCACGATTGGTAGGATTCAGAAAGGAATTATGTTATGAGCAAAAAGCTAATCAATTTTGTCGATATTTCCAAGTCTTATGGAAACAATCTGGTACTTGATGAATTAAATTTATATATCCGCGAAAATGAGTTTATCACGCTCCTCGGTCCATCAGGGTGTGGAAAAACAACAACGCTCCGTATTTTAGGCGGTTTTGAGACGCCTGATAAGGGACAGGTCATCTTCGATGATGTCGACATTACCAGCCTGCCTCCAAATAAAAGAAATCTGAATACTGTTTTCCAGAAATATGCCTTATTTCCGCACATGTCGATCGCGGAAAATATTGCGTTTGGATTAAAAATCAATAAAAAGAGCAAAGAATATATCAACGATAAAATCAAATACGCATTAAAATTAGTGAACCTTGACGGTTTTGAAAACCGTTCCATCGACTCCTTAAGCGGTGGTCAGCAGCAGCGGATCGCAATCGCACGCGCGATCGTCAACGAGCCGAAAGTGCTCCTGTTAGACGAACCACTCGGTGCACTGGACTTAAAACTGCGTCAGGATATGCAGTACGAGCTGATCCGCCTGAAAAACGAACTTGGAATCACTTTCGTTTACGTCACACATGACCAGGAAGAAGCACTTACCATGTCCGATACGATCGTCGTTATGAATCAGGGATACATCCAGCAGATCGGTACACCGGAAATGATCTACAATGAACCTACGAACGCTTTCGTCGCAGACTTTATCGGTGACAGCAATATCATCGATGGAACTATGATCCAGGACAAAGTCGTGGAAATCCTCGGTGTAAAGATTCCTTGTGTCGATGAAGGTTTTGGAAATAACACTCCGGTGGACGTTGTGATCCGCCCGGAGGATATTGAGATCGTAGAACCGGAAAAAGGATTTATGGAAGGTGATATCACCTCTGTGATCTTCAAGGGTGTCCACTATGAAATCGAGATTGTGGCAAACGGCTTTGAATGGCTTGTCCACACCACCCTGCTCCACAATGTAGGGGAGCATGTCGGAATCAATGTCATTCCATTCAACATCCAGATCATGAACAAACCGGAATCCGAAGATGAGGAGGCAGTGGAGATCGATGCGTAAATCAGGAAGACAGTTATTCGCCGGTCCATACCTGATATGGATCATCGGTTTTATCCTCCTTCCGCTGGCAATGATCATTTATTATGCGTTCACTACCTCCGGAGGAACTTTTACTTTTGAAAATGTGGCTGCCATCGCAGATCCCGTGCATGTCAGATCCATCCTTTTATCCTTAAAGCTTGGTATAATCTGCACGATAGTCTGTCTGTTGTTAGCTTACCCGCTCGCTATGATTTTAAATGGCTTAAAAATCAAGCAGCAGAACTTTGTCGTATTCATTTTTATTCTGCCAATGTGGATGAACTTCATGCTCAGGATCTTAGCATGGCGTCTGCTGTTATCCAACAACGGAATTGTCAATGCAATCTTCCAGTTTTTTGGATTTGGCACCGTAAAAATGCTCAATACACAGACTGCCGTTGTATTTGGTATGGTCTACGATTTTCTTCCGTTTATGATACTGCCAATTTACAACTCCATGGCAAGAATCAAAAATGATGTCATTGAGGCAGCAAAAGACCTTGGTGCAAGTGACACCATCATTTTATTCAAGATCATCATTCCGCTGACCTTATCCGGCATTATCAGCGGCATTATCATGGTCTTTGTTCCTGCACTGACCTCCTTTGTCATCTCTGACCTGTTAGGCGGTGGAAAGGTGCTTCTGATCGGTAACGTGATCGAGCAGGAATTTATGCAGGGAACCAACTGGAACTTGGGCTCCGGTCTTTCCGTTGTGTTAATGATTTTTGTCATCGCAAGCATGGCTCTCATGAATATTTTCGATAAAGACGGCGGAGGTACTGCGGTATGGTAAAAAAAGCTGCGTCAAGAATTTATCTTGCACTTATATTTTTATTTTTATATCTTCCAATTTTAGTGTTGATCGTCCTGTCTTTCAACAATTCCAAATCCCGTGTTGTATGGGGTGGATTTACCTTGAAATGGTACGCAGAATGTTTTAAAAATGAGACGATCACAAATGCTTTTGTGACAACGATCCAGATCACACTCGCCGCTGCTATTATCTCAACGCTGCTCGGAACACTGGCAGCAATCGGTATCAGCGCCATGAAAAAAAAGAATAAAGCGATCATGTTAGGGGCTACTAACATTCCTCTTTTAAATGCAGATATTGTAACCGGTATCGCAATGATGCTTTTATTTGTAAAATTTATGAACCTCGGCTTTGTCACAGTTTTGATCGCACATATCACATTTGACATTCCCTACGTTATCTTAAATGTGCTTCCAAAATTAAATCAGGCAAACCGTTACACTTACGAGGCTGCCTTAGACCTCGGTGCGACACCGCTCTATGCTTTTTTCAAGATCACATGGCCTGAGATCAAGTCCGGTGTATTCTCCGGATTTTTAATGGCAGTCACCATGTCACTGGACGATTTTTCGATCACCTTCTTTACAAAAGGTGCGGGCGTCAATACACTTTCTACCATGCTCTACACAGAGCTCCGGAAGGGGATCCGCCCGGAATTATATGCTTTATCGACCATTTTATTTTTGATTGCCTTCCTGCTCCTTCTCGTGATGAACCACCGTTCTTCCTCCGAGGGAAAAGGTGCAAAACAGGCAATCTAGGAGGCAGCTATGAAAAAACGACTTGCAATGCTCTTTGCACTGTGCCTCATGACAGGTGTTCTCTCCTCCTGTGGAAAAGACACCAGTTCCACTGAGACAACAAAGAAAGATGACAATACGCTTGTAATTTTAAATTACGGAAAATACATTGATGAATCTGTTCTTGATCAATTTGAAAAAGAGACCGGCATTAAGGTCAAATTAGAGGAATACGAAAGTCCTGAGGAAATGTATACCAAGTTTTCTGCAGGCTCCATCAATTATGATCTCGTCTGTACCTCAGATTACATGGTGGAGCGTCTGATCAACGAAGATCAGGTGTTAGAGATCAACTTTGATGATTTCGAATATTATAAAAATCTTGATTCATCCATTATTGAAGCATCACAGATTTTTGACCCGGAAAATAAATATTCCATGCCTTATTTTTACGGTACGCTCGGTATCCTCTACAACACGACGATGGTATCCGACGAGGAAGTATCCACCTGGAACGTTCTCTGGGATGAAGCATACAAAGACTCGATCATCATGCAGAACTCTGTCCGCGACAGCTTTACCCCGGCATTAAGACTATCAGGCTATGATATCAATACGACCGATGAAGATCAGTTAAATGATGCCCTTGATCTTCTGATCCGGCAGAAACCGCTCGTCTATGCCTATTATGTTGATGAGACCGGAGATGAAATGGCAATGGGAAATGCGGCGATGGCTCTTGTTTATTCCGGGGAAGCTGCTTACGCCATGGAATTAAATGATGACCTCTCCTACAGTGTCCCGGAAGAAGGCTCCAACCTCTGGATCGACTCCTGGTTTATGCCAAAATCCTGCCATAACACCGAATATGCAGAAAAATTTCTGGATTTTCTCTGCCGGGAAGACATTGGCATGCTAAACTTTGACTATGTTTATTATGCTACGCCAAATCTCGCTGTCAAAGAAAATTTAGATGAGGAAACATTATCCGACACAACGATTTTCCCGACAGATGAGACGCTTGCCAATTGTGAGGTGTATAAACAATATGACATCGACACGACAAAGTTATCGAATTATCTCTGGAAAAAATTAAAGTCCGAATAATAAAATTTTTCGAAACTTTTTTCTTTTCCTATTGTTTTTCCATTTTATCCATGATAAAGTAAATCCACGCAGTTCCCGATGCGTGGATTTTTTTATAACAGATGTTTGAATTTCCAGTCTGTTATCTGCATATCGTTTTATCATCCGACTGATACGGAATGTAATTGTTTTCCCAGGGCATCTGCCATTGGGAGGATTTTTATGACATATCAGGAATTCAAAGAAAATGTAACAACAGTCATTCAGAACCGGCTTGGTTCTAATGTGAAAGTGACGATTCAGGAGATCATCAAAAATAATGATACTCATTATGATGGTCTCACGATCTTATCCAATCAGCTGAATATATCCCCAACTATTTATCTGAACTTTTATTTTAAACAATATTTAAAGGGCAGATCCTTAGAAGAGATCTGCAATGATATTTTATCTGTTTATGAGGAGAACAAGCCGTCCGGAAATATCGATATCTCCTTTTTTACAAACTATGAGCAGGTAAAAAAACGTATTGTGTTTAAACTTATCAATTATGAACAGAATAAAAATTTGCTGCAAAAAATCCCTCACATAAAAATATTAGATCTCGCCATCATCTTCAATTGTCTTGTAGATGCTGACGAGACCGGAAATGCAACAATATTAATTTATAACCAGCATCTGTCTCTCTGGAATATCACCAAGGACGACCTCTATCATCTCGCCATGAAAAACACTCCTGCTCTCCTCACTTATGAACTGCGGGACATGTCAGATGTTCTGATCGAGTTAATGGCCGGTGTTCCCTGCAATTCCATGAAGGAAGAATTTGAATACATGGTTCCAATGTATGTGCTCTCCAACAAAAGCAAACTGAATGGCTCCGGCTGTATTTTTTACCACAACCTGTTGCATAATCTCTGTGAAAAACTAGAATGCGATCTCTATATTCTTCCAAGCAGTATTCACGAAGTAATCCTGATTCCTGCATACGACCATGATTCTTATGATGAACTCACCTCTATGGTAAAAGAAGTCAATTCTACACAGTTATCCAAAGAAGAGATTTTATCCGATCATGTCTACTTTTATTCCCGTGAGACTGGTCAGATTTCTATGTGATCACTTCTATGTAACTTTATTCAAAATCGGTAAGTTTTTCGTATAATGCTTCATATTTACCGGCAGAACGATTCCAGGAAAAATCCTGCTTCATTCCCCTCTGGATCAATCCATTCCAGTCCTGTTTCCTGTCACGGAAAACAGAGATGGCATAGCGGATTGTTCCAAGCATCTCATGGGCATTGTAATTTGCAAAAGAAAAACCGGTTCCCGTATGTTCATATTCGTTATACGCTTCCACGGTGTCTTTCAGACCGCCAGTTTCCCTTACGATTGGCACGGTTCCATACCTCAAGCTCATCAACTGTGATAATCCACATGGTTCAAATAAGGATGGCATCAGAAAGGCATCGCAGGATGCGTAGATACGATGTGCCCGCTCCTCGGAATAACCGATCGTAGCCTGAATTTTATCAGGATATTTCTGTGCAAAATAACGGAACATATCCTGATACTGATCCTCACCCGTTCCTAACACAGCAAGCTGCACATCCTCGGTTGCCAGCAATTCATCCATGATATAAGCTACCAGATCAAATCCTTTCTGGCTTGTCATTCTCGATACAATACCGATCAGCATGGTATTCTCTTTCACCGGAAGCCCGAGCTCTTTCTGCAGTCTGGCTTTATTCAGCTTCTTGCCTTCCTGAAAATTCTGCTCATTAAAGTGATTATAAATATATCCATCTTTCTGTGGATCATATTCTTCGTAATCCAATCCATTTAAAATGCCATACAGATCATTTTTTCTGGCACGCAGCAGTCCGTCTAAGCCCTCTCCACCCTGTTCTGTTGTGATCTCACGGGCATAAGTCTCACTGACAGTCGTCACTGCATCCGCATAGACAATGCCACCCTTTAAATAATTGGCCTCCCCGTAAGATTCCAGTTTGTCCGCCGTGAAAATCTGTTCCGGCAGACCTGTGATATCCATAACTGCCGGAAGACTCCAGCGTCCCTGAAACTTCAGATTATGGATGGAAAATACAATCCTGATCCCCCTGTAATAATTTTCATCCCCATAAAGAGTTTTCAAGAATACCGGGATCAGACCTGTCTGCCAGTCATGGCAATGGATAATATCCGGACAGAAATCAAGAAACGGCAATGCCTCTAAGATTGCTTTTGAAAAATATGCAAACTTCTCAATATCCTGATACAGTTCATTGTACGGCTTATCTCCGGCAAAATAAAATTCATTATCTACAAAATAATAGGTGATACCATCCTGTTTTGCTTCAAAAATGCCGGCATATTGTTTCCGCCAGCTTAGATTCACATAAAAATGACATTTAAAATGAAGCTGTCCCTTAAAACGTTCGTCCATGCACAGATACTTCGGTAATATGATACGCACATCATACTTTTTCCTGTCAAAATACTTTGGCAGGGAACCGGTTACATCTGCAAGGCCTCCTGTTTTGATAAAAGGAATAGCTTCTGAAGCAGCAAATAGTATTTTCTTCATGTTATAACCCCTCCAAACCCCGAAATACTTCGAAATCTTAAGAATATTATAACTCTTTTTTTTCGCTCTGAAAAGGTATTAATACATTTTATATTCCAGCCGGATACGGTCTGTGATCAACGCGATAAATTCAGAGTTTGTCGGCTTTCCTTTGCCATTGTGAATGGTATAGCCAAACATCTCATCAATCGTATCCATCTTACCTCTGCTCCATGCCACCTCAATTGCATGACGGATGGCACGCTCCACGCGGCTTGAGGTTGTCTGGTATTTTTTTGCAATGGTCGGATATAAAATTTTTGTGATGGAATTTAACATATCCATATCATTGACCGACATGACAATGGCATCACGCAAATACTGATACCCCTTGATATGTGCCGGAACACCGATCTCATGAATGATCTCAGTCACATCTGCCTCAAGATTCTTCTCGCTGACATCCTCTGCCTTCTCGTAGGCATTCACCTTGCGCGGCTCCGTGCTCTTTCCTGTTTTTGCTGTCTTTGCCTTCTTGATCCGGTTGATCACCATGTCATTGTCAAACGGCTTCATAATATAGTAATCTGCACCTAATTCAAATGCATCTTCCGTAATTTTTTCCTGACCGATTGCACTGATCATAATAAACGTCGGATGTTTTTTGATTGTCTTATCATGATTCACACGGTCTAATACTCCAAGTCCATCTAATTTTGGCATTACAATATCAAGCAAGACAACATCCGGTTCCTTTGTCTTGATCACATTGTAAGCCTCTTCCCCATCTTTAGCAGTTCCAACGACATTGAGTTCCTCATCACTCTCGATGATAGCCCCCAATAACCGCAACATTCTCTCATTATCATCTGCGATTGCTACATTCAGTTTCTCCATGCTGGTCCTCCTGCTGACTTATTTCAAACATATGTAAAAGCCACGTCTTCCCTTTTCCTGGCAAATCTTTACATGTGTTATCAGCATACTCATTTTCCTCTCGTAAATTTTGTCGAACTTCGTCGGCAAGTGTACCAAAGGACTTTATTTTACAATTTCTTTTTTCATTCTACCATATTCTCAATAAAAATCCCATAGCCCATGGACGAATCTGAGACAAAGACATGTGTCACGGCGCCGATTATTTTTCCATCCTGAAGGATGGGACTGCCACTCATTCCCTGCACAATACCGCCTGTCATGTCTAAAAGCTGCTCATCCGTCACCCGGAATAGAATTCCTTTATTCGCCTCTCTTCCACTGTAATCAAGACTCTCTATCTCAATCGCATACTCTTTCTTCTCTCCGGTAAAACCACAGATGATCGTCGCCGGTCCCTGTTTAATATCCTGCTTGTAACAGATGTTATAGTAATCTCCACGCGGCAGTGCTGCAATATTCCCATCCAGTTTTCCATAAATACCAATGTCTGTATTTTCCTCGATTGTTCCAAGGCAGTCAGCACTCTGGTAACGGATCATTCCCGATAATTCGCCCGGATTTCCTTTTTGTCCTTTTTTCACTCCGATGATCTGTGCATTGTATACATAGCCTTCACACATCTGGATGCGCTCGCCGACATCTCCATCGCTGACGGCATGCCCTAAAGCACCATAGGTTCCATCTTCTTTGTAATACGTCAAAGTTCCTATTCCGGCAAGATCATCCCGCACCCATGCTCCTAGCATATACGTTCCATTTTTATTTTGTACGGGTGTCACACCAACCTCAACCTCTTCTCCCTTGCGGTTAATTTTAAGAATTTCTTTTTCTGCACCGTTCTGCTGTACCAGACGCTGCAGATCCTCCTTCTCTGCAACCTTCTCCCCATTCACACTTAATATATAATCTCCGGCTTTCAAAATGTTCTCCGCAGGTGCAGCTTCACTTCCATCCGGCCGTTCCACTTCACTGGTACCGATCACGAGGACACCGCTTGTCTTCACATAGATGCCGATCGGCATCCCGCCTGCATAGACCGCATCTCCGTCCACAAGTACAACTTCTATATCTTTCACCGGAAAAATACCAAACAGGCGGCAGGTGACAATGTAGGACTGCCTCACATTGGCATTATTTGTGCTTTTTGCTACAGGCGAGCTATCCTCCTGTATTTCCATTGTCACAGGTACCTGAAACCGGTAATCGATTGCTTCCCCTGCTTTCACATATATCTGATCCGGTATTGATTTTTCAAATGTATAGACCGCAAATAAAAATACGATACAATAACCTGCATATGCAATTCCACGAAAAAAACTTTTGTATCTGTCCATTTTTTATCTCCTGCACCCCAATGAATATCGGTCTGTTTTTCTCATCACCACAACAATAGCATGCACGCCCTGCGGACATTCTATTGTCAAAAAAAAGAGTACATATACGCTATGTACCCTTTTATTATGTGTCTCTTTCTTTTTTTCAAACTGTCTTTTTCGTGTCAATTAATGGCATTTTTTCTGATGTGCAAGTTCTTTCATCTCTCTTGCACTCTCGCGGACTTTGTCTGTGATTTCCACACCGCCGAGCATTCTTGCCAGCTCGTCAATACTCTCCTCCCCGGAAAGACACTTGATCTTCGATACCGTGGTCTTGTTTTCCACAGATTTTTCGATCAGATAATGTGCGTCTGCCATTGCAGCAATCTGCGGTAAATGCGTAATACAGATAATCTGATGATTTTTTGCAAGCACATTCATTTTTTCCGAAACCATCTGTGCGGTGCGTCCGCTGATTCCACTGTCAATCTCATCGAAAATGAGTGTCTCGATTGCATCCTGATCTGCCAATACCGTTTTGATTGCAAGCATAATTCTCGAAAGTTCACCGCCGGATGCGACTTTACCCAACGGTTTTACAGGTTCTCCAGGATTGGTGGAAATCAAGAACTCCGGATCATCAGTTCCGTTTGCCGTATAGTCTGCGGTCTGTCCAAACTCCATCTCGAATTTCACATCCAAAAAGTTTAAGTCTTTCAATGCCTCTGTCACAGAACCTGTCAGTTTTTTTGCATATTTTTTACGGATTTTCGATACTTTATCACAGTATTTTTTTAACTCCTGCTCCGCATCTGCAAGTTTTTGCTTCAAATTTCCAATATACTGGTCAAAATCCTGCAATTGTTGTAATCGGTTTTGTTTTTTCTCCAATTCAGACAATATATCTGCGATCGTGCTTCCATACTTCGATTTTAAATGATTCAGTTCATCCAGACGTTTCTCCATCCGGTAAAACGTCTCATCGTCAAACTCTGTCTCATCGATATAATCTGCCAACTCACGATTAAAATCATTTACTAGATTATCAATCTCCAAAAGCTGCTCTTCCAGCCCTTTTACTTTTTCATCATATGCAGACGCCGCATTCAATTCCCGCAATGCCCTTCCGGTAAGTTCAGATACGTTGTCACTCTGATTTCCGGTATACTGATAGGCGGCATTCACTGCCTCCATGATCTTCTTTCCGTTGGAGAATTTCCGGTAGTCAGCCTCCAGCACCTCATCCTCGCCCTCTTTTAGGTCTGCCTCCTCGATCTCTTTGATCTCGTATTCCAGAAACGAAATCTCCCGGAGCCGTTCTTCCTCGTCCACATCTGCCTCCTTCAATTCTTCCAGCAGAGCACGGTAATTTTTGTAGGCTTCCCTTAACTTTTCCTTTGGATCAAAAATTTCTTCTTTTGCATAATCATCTAAGATTTCAAGATGTTTCTTTTTCGACAAAAGCGACTGATGTTCATGCTGTCCATGAATGTCGATCAAAATTGAGGCGATCTCACGCATTTTGGATGCCGGAACACTCTCTGCATTCACTTTTGCAACACCTCTGCCGTTGACGATCTTCCTGCTTAAGATGACTTCGTCATTCTCCGGGAACACGTCCAGCTCTCGTAAGAGTTCTTTCTGTTTTTCATCCGTCACAGAAAAAATAAGCTCCACCAACGCATAATCCGCATTTTCACGAAGCATCTCCTTCTGTACTTTTTCCCCTAATGCCAGATTGATAGAACCAATGATAATTGATTTTCCCGCACCGGTCTCACCGGATAAAATGTTTAACCCATTCCTGAAATCAACCTCTGTCTCGTCAATCAACGCCAGATTTTTCACATGTAGATTCTGTAACATATAGTCTCCTTCTACTCTCCCCAAAAGTATATATTCTAATCTTCTACAAGCTTACGCAGACGACTCATCACTGCAATCGTGTCATCTACGCTTCGCACTGCACACATTATGGTATCATCACCGGCAATACAGCCGACGATCTCATGCAGATGCATGGCATCTATCGCTGCCGCAACTGCCATTGCCATTCCGGAAACCGTTTTGATCACCAGAATATTCTGCGCCATATCCATAGACACAAAAGCATCCCGAAAAACACGGGTATATTTTTCGGAAAGGTCTTCATTCGCCTCTGTCAGGGCAGCGTACTTCTGTCGACCATTACTCATAGCAACTTTCGTAAGTTTTAATTCCCGGATATCTCTGGAAACCGTTGCCTGTGTCACCTGATATCCTTCTTTCTGGAGATAATCGGATAACTCTTCCTGTGTCTCAATATCATGTTTTTTTATCAGTTCCAACATTTTTGTCTGACGTTTTGTCTTCATTTCCGGTCTGACCTCCTAAGCTTTGTGTTTATGTATAAGCTTTCATTTTTTTGCGCAGTATTTCCAGAAAGCTCATATTGTTGAGTTTACAGATTCTTGTTGTGGAATCTGCTTTCCGGATCAGAAACTTATCTCCAACCTCTAATCCCACAGCATTGTCCCCATCAAAGCTGACTTCCACTGTCTCGTCCTTCTGGGAACGTCTTTCGCCAATTTCGATCATCACTTCGTCTTCAGCACCGATCACAATACTTCTGGAATTCAAATTATGCGCATTGATTGGAGTGATAATGATCATGCTTGCCTTCGGATCGACGATCGGTCCGCCTGCGGACATATTATAGCCGGTAGACCCTGTCGGCGTGGAGATGATGATTCCATCTGCACGAAATGTATTCAGATATTCCCCATTGACAAAAACGATCAGATTTACCACTGACAGCGCCCCTGTCCGGTGGATGACGATATCATTGAGTGCCACTTTGCGCTCTGTCTTCTCACTCTGCTTGATTCCATAACCGCAAAGCATCATGCGTTTCTCAACGGTATAATGTTCTTCCATCAGTTCATCCACTGCTGTAAAAACATTTGACTCCTCCAGTTCGCAAAGATATCCGAGTGTTCCAAGATTGACTCCGATGAGCGCCATATTTTGTTCCACCAGTTTGGAAGCAGCCCTGATCAACGTACCATCTCCTCCTAACACAAGCACACACTCTGTCTCCGGTGCAACCGCATCAGCCTCAGGTGCTGCGTGTTTTGCATCATCTCCGGTACTCGTAAAGCACTGGCAGCTGCCACCCTTTTTTTCGATATACCCTTTGATCTCATTGGTCAGTTTTAAGTTTTTATCTTTGAATGCATTGGTGATAATCAAAAAATGTTTCATATTATTTGTCCAGTTCCCCATGTGCAGCCTCTACCACTGCATGAACATCAACGGATTCCTCTCTGCTGCCTTCGGCTTCTTTTCTGATATAGACAAGATACTCAATATTTCCTTCCGGTCCCTTGATTGGCGAATACTCCAGATTTAAAATGTGAAATCCAATCTCCACCGCATAATCGATCACTTTGTGGATGACTTCCTCATGAACCGCTTTATCCCTGACAACTCCCTTTTTTCCTACCTTTTCCCTGCCGGCTTCAAACTGCGGTTTAATAAGGCAAACCATCTCGCCATTATCGTTTAACAGCTCCCTTGCAGGTCCTAATACTTTGGTCAGAGAGATAAAGGAAACATCCACTGACGCAAAATCAAGGCGGTCTGCGATATCTTCCGGTTTCACATAACGGATGTTTGTCTTTTCCATACAGACAACCCGTTCATCCTGCCGCAGTTTCCACGCAAACTGACCATATCCCACGTCCACAGCATAAACTTTGACCGCGCCGTTCTGGAGCATACAGTCCGTAAAACCACCTGTGGAGGCTCCGATGTCCATACAGACTTTTCCCTCTAATGTGATACCAAAATGTGTCATGGCTTTTTCCAGTTTCAAACCGCCACGGCTTACATACTTTAAGGTGTTACCTTTTACCTCAATATTGGCATTCACGTCAAACGTAGAACCAGCCTTGTCCTCACGGTTATTGTCGACAAATACATTTCCCTCCATGATCATCGCTTTCGCTTTCTCTCTGGATGGCGCAAGTCCTTTATTTACAAGTAAAATATCTAATCTTTCTTTCATTCTCTCCGCTCTCTCTGCTCATTCTATTCATTATCTTAGAATCTTTTATTCTGTCACGTTCTGATACGCTTCTATCGTGCGCGCTATGATCGTATCCGCATCCAGACCGACTTCTTTTCGCAAAAGTTCCACATTTCCATGTTCCACGTATTCATCCGGAATTGCAATATTTACAATGCGGATATCTTTGCAGTTCTCATTATTATAAAACTCGGTCACATGCTCTCCAAATCCACCGCTGATCACGTTTTCCTCCATTGTGACGATCACTTTATGGTGTTCTGTAATGTACCTCAATGCGTCTTCATCCAACGGTTTTGCAAAACGCGCATTGATAATGCTGCACGGATATCCTTCTGCTTTCAATGCATCCCGGACTGCAACCGCAGTTTTTACCATTGATCCCAATGCAAATAATGCGATCCCGGATTCCCGGTAAATCCATTCACACTTTCCAATGCTGATCGGTGCGCGGTACTCTTTCAGTCCATCATATGCCTCACCTCTCGGGTAGCGTACTGCAACCGGTGTACCAAAATTCACTGCATATTTGATCATATCGGACAGTTCCCACTTATTCTTCGGTGCCATGATCGTCATATTCGGAATGGATGACAGATAGGAGATATCAAAAATTCCCTGATGTGTCTCCCCATCGCTTCCAACTAATCCGGCTCTGTCAATGGCAAATACCACCGGCAGATTCTGGATACAGACATCATGTAAAATCTGGTCGTATGCTCTCTGTAAAAAAGAAGAATACACCGCAAAAATCGGTTTCAGCCCAGCCGCTGCCAGCCCTGCCGCAAACGTCACTGCATGCTGTTCCGCAATCCCAACATCGAAAAACCGCTCCGGGAACATGTTATGAAAACGTTTTAATCCTGTTCCATCTGTCATTGCTGCCGTCACTGCCACCACTTTTTCATCCCGGTCGCCAAGCTTTCGCATGACAGTTGAAAAAATATCGGTATAATTTGCCTTCACTCTTGGATTCTTCGGAAGCCCTGTTTCAATATCAAACGGTTCTGTTCCGTGGAATCTTGCAGGATGTCTCTCTGCCGGTGCATACCCCGCACCTTTGTGTGTCATGACATGGATCAATACCGGTCCATCGATATGCGAAGCCTCTCTTAAAAGCTTCACAATTCCATGAAGATCGCCACCGTCCACCGGTCCTAAATACACGATTCCCATTTCCTCAAAAAACATTCCCGGAATCAGAAGCTGTTTGATCCCACTTTTTGTCTTACGTATTTTAGAGACCATTTTTTCTCCGTAAGGCATTTTATTCAGGGAATTTAACACATTTAATTTCAGATCCAGATAGGCGTCTGCTGTCCGGAAACCGGCAAGATACGAGGACAGACCGCCTACATTCTCTGAGATTGACATATTATTATCATTTAAAATAATAATAAAATTGGATTTGAGCCTTGCCGCATTATTGAGTGCCTCAAACGCCATTCCTCCGGTCAACGCACCATCTCCGATCACAGAGACCACCTTATAGTCCTCCCCTGTGATCTCTCTCGCCAGCGCATACCCAAGTCCTGCGGAAATCGATGTGGAGCTGTGACCGGTGTCAAAGCAGTCACATTCGCTTTCTTTCCGTTTTGGGAAACCGCTCATTCCGCCGTACTTACGCAGCCCGTCAAAACCTTCCCGTCTTCCGGTCAGAAGCTTGTGCGTGTAAGACTGATGTCCCACATCCCATATAATCTTATCTTTTGGAAGATCCAGTGCAAGATGCAGTGCCATGGTCAGTTCGACTACCCCCAGATTCGATGCCAGATGACCGCCTGTCACTGAAATCTTTTCTATTAAAAATTCCCGGATCTCAGAGGCAAGAATTTTCAGTTCTTCGTCTGTGAGGGATTTTATATCATTCGGTTGATTTATCTTTTCTAATACCATATCTGGTACCTCGATTTCTTACTTTCTTACGGAAACTCCAAAGTGAATCTCCGTTCTTTCTCCGCAGAGTTCTTATTTTTCTCTGGAAATTAAGTAAAGCAGCAGTTCATTCAAAAACTCATTCTTCACCACCAGCGAATCCATTCTTGCCACTGCGCTGTTTGTATACAATGCAACATCTTCCTTTGCCTTCTCAAGCCCTTCGAAGGACACATAGGTTGCCTTGTGGTTCTTCTCATCGCTGCCAATTGGTTTTCCTAACACTTCCAACGTACTTGTGACATCTAAAATATCATCCTGAATCTGGAACGCCAGCCCGACTTCTGTGGCTGCTTTCTCGATCGTGTTCTGTTCGTTTTTCGTTGCCCCTGCCAAAACAGCGCCGATGAGCATAGAGCTTTCGATGAGCGCTCCGGTTTTCAAACGGTAAATAAAATCAAGCTTTTCTTTTGTGATGTCGCCGGAATCCTCCGACTGCACATCCACAACCTGTCCTCCGACCATACCATAAATGCCCGCCTTTGTGGCAAGAATCTGCATGGCTTTTCCGATATTCCGGTTATCCGGTTCCATATCAAACGCCTTTGCAGCCGTTTCAAATGCATAATTCAACAGTGCATCGCCCGCAAGAATCCCCATCGCCTCGCCATAGACCGCGTGTGTTGTCTTTTTCCCTCTGCGGTACTCGTCATTGTCCATCGCCGGAAGATCATCGTGCACCAGAGAATAGGTATGAATCATCTCCATTGCCGCCATAAAAGGCTCGATCACTTTTGATTTTCCACCAAACAGACGATAGGTCTCCGACATCAACATCGGGCGAAGTCTTTTTCCACCGGCAAGAATACTGTAATTCATTGCCTCCATAATGGTCTTCTGCCAGCCCTCTTCCTCCGGAAGATAGCGTTTTATGATCTGTTCTATCTCATCTACTCTTGTCTGAATCTCTGCTCTAATATCCAACTCTGCTGCTCCTTCTTCCATTCCAGTTTGTTACAGGAACTGTTTCATCACTCGAAATCTGCCAGTGATCCATCGGTCTGCATCACCTGCATTTTCTTCTCAACAGTGTCCAGAAGTAAATTACATGTCTTTAACTTTTCCACGCCTGCCTGATACAGACGAAAAGAATCATCCAGTGTAACTTCAGGACTTTCCAATTGTTTTATGATTGTCTCTATCTGTTCAAATGTCTCTTCCAGAGAAACATTCTGCTTCGTCTGTTCTTCACTCATTGTCAAATACCTCCGTGACATTTGCCTTCAGTGTTCCCTTTAACAGATGTACCGTAAGTGGATCCCCCACTTTTACGGTGGAAGCATCCGTCACCGCCTTCCCGGTTTCATCCGCAACATAAGAGAACCCCTGACTCAGCTTCTTCAAAGGGGATACCCCTTCCATCTGACCTGTCAGTATTGCAAGTCTGTGCTTCTTTTCCGTAAGCACCTGCTCCATCTGCCGGTATAATTTTTCCTCAAGGTCTACCGCATATCTGCGATGTTCATGCAGCCTGCTCTCCGGGCTTACGTACTGTAACTTTGTCTGATACTGGTTTACTTTCAACTTTGCAATATCTAACTTCTGCTGCAAAGCCCGGTTCATCCTTGCAGTTTTTGCTGAAATCTCTGCCACTGCCGCCTGATGATCAAAAACAGCAAGTTCTGCAGCTGCAGACGGTGTCGGCGCCCTTAAATCTGCCACAAAATCTGCGATCGTTGTGTCCGTCTGATGTCCGACAGCGGAGATAACCGGCGTCTCACATTCAAAGATCGCCCTTGCAACCTCCTCCTCGTTAAACGCCCACAAATCCTCGATGGAACCTCCACCTCGTCCGACAATGATCACATCCACGCCAAGTGCATCTAATGCACGGATACCGTTTACAATACTGCTTACCGCACCTTCCCCCTGCACAAGCGCCGGATATAAAATAAGCTGCACATAAGGATTCCTTCTTGCGGAAATATTGCGAATATCCTGTACAGCAGCACCAGTCGGAGCTGTGACAATCCCAAGCCTCCTGATATATGTTGGGATTCTCTTCTTGTACTCCGGGGCAAACATGCCCATCTCTTCTAATTCTTTTTTTAACGCTTCAAATTTTAAATATAAATTACCAGCTCCATCCAGTTCAATCTCCCTGGCATAGAGCTGATACTTTCCATCCCGTTCATAGACTTCCACAGAGCCTGTCACGATGACTTTGTCACCCTCTTTCATCTGGAAAGAGAGCCCCCGGCGGTTTCCTGCAAACATGATCGCATTGATCGTCCCAGCCGGATCCTTCAAAGTGAAATAAATATGCCCTGAGGAATGATACTTGCAGTTAGACACTTCGCCCTTGACACTGATGCGCTGCATCATAAAATCCTGGGCAAACATATTTTTGATGTATGTATTCACCTGTCCAACTGAATAAACATTCTTCATCATGCTAATTTTGCCAATACTCCATTTACAAATGCCGGTGATTCATCCGTTCCATACTGTTTTGCAAGTTCAACAGCCTCATTGATCGCAACTTTTACCGGGATATCATCCTCGTACTTCATCTCGTATACTGCAAGACGAATCAGAGTCAGATCTACTTTTCCCATTCTTCTGGTCTTCCATCCCTCGGAAACCTCATTGATCGCTGCATCGATCTCATCGATCTTCTCTACAATGTTGTGGAACTTGTTGGAGATGTACTCTTTGTCCTTCTCGCTGCACTCCTCCACTTCCTCAAACATATTCATCTGCTCCGGCATATCTTCCACATTGTGGAACTCCACGCGGAAAAGCATCTTAAAAACCTGTTCTCTTAATCCTCTTCTGGTCATTGATTGATCCTTTCTGTCTCGATAATCTCCATTCCTTTACAAGGTAAAAAAAGGATGTCGCTCGGACACCCTTTATTCTACTACATCGTCCATAACTTGCGTTACGTTCTGCAAAGGATTATTTATTATTACCCATATCTACGGTTGCAATACGAACATTCACGATAGATACTTCCAATCCTGTCATATTCTCAATTGCTGATTTTACGCGTTCCTGAACTTTCGCAGATACTTCCGGGATGGAGTATCCGTAAGCAATATTCAGCGCCACATCCACATTCACAATACCGCTCAATACTTCCACACGAACACCCTTGGAAAGATTCTTCATTCCAAGCTTGCTGACAAGTTCATTGGTAATGTTACCAGCCATGGAACTGACACCTTCGACTTCTGTTGCAGCCAGTCCCGCAATAATTGCAACTACTTCATCTGCTATCTTCACTTCTCCCAAATGTCCATCCTTTATTTTAAATGTTTTTCTATCCTCAGCCATCGCTTAATGCCTCCTAAGTGATATTATGTAACTATTATAACAGACTATTCCATTTTTGAAAACAAAAAATGTATTAATTTTCTTTCCGTTCCATAAAGTCACACATACCGTCACCCGGTTCGGATTTAAAATCATAGGCAATATGCTCTCCCTCAAAGGAAACAGAAAAGCTTCCCTCCATATCCATAAAGGAATGAATGTGCGCAATTTCTGATAAAACATCTGCGAACTCATCTAAAAATGTCTCTGCTGCATCCGCATTTGCACAGTCTGCCTCCTCGATCGCCTCATCCACATATAATCTTAAATCAAATTCGTCCAAATCGCTCTCGTTGTCGATCTGTGCGCATTTTATGTATGGGTTTGCATGATTATGCAGCACGTTTTCCAGATAGGATGCAGAAGAAAGGATCCTTGACTGCGAAACATCCTCTGCTTCCAAGTATAATTTATATTCGATTTTTAATGCGTTATCTGCCATTTGGGGTGTCCTCACTTTTCTTTGGTGTATTTCTATTTTTAGATCATTGGAAATTTTCACAATTCATTTTAGTTATATATGAGTTTTCCAATTATCTATTCTAACTTATTTTACAGGGAAAAGTAAATACATTATGACAATAAAATTTTCAATGGTTCTCCACACAAATCCATGTTATAATTTATACTATGAAATATAGCAAAAAAGAGGACTTTATCATGAATCCTGTAGAATTTCATCCATTTGAAATGCAGTTTGAAGTGCCGGGTACTGACGGTCAGACTGTGTATACAAGGAGATTTCAGGCACCGCGGCGTCTGATCATCTTAGGCTGCGGCTATGTGGCGCAATCGCTCTGCCGCTTTGCCTCCCAGTTGGAATTTGACATCTATGCGGCGGACGACAGACCCTCCTTTGCCAATCCTTATACGATGACAAACGCAAAAAAAGTGATCTGCGACAGTTTTCCTGCCGCAATTGAACAAATACATCCTGATGAGCAGGATTTCGTTGCCATTGTTACACGTGGGCACAAACATGATGCGGATTGTATCCGCACCCTTTATGCCAGTGGCATCACACCTGCTTATATGGGGCTTATCGGTTCGAAAAGACGTGTTGCCGGACTTTTTGAAAATCTCTGCACAGAGGGGATTGACCGCTCTTTTCTCGATCAGATCCATACGCCGATCGGTTTAGACATCGGTGCCATCACAACGGATGAGATTGCCATTTCCATTTTATCCGAACTGATTCTCTGCCGCAGAAGGCTTTCCCCCGGGAAGAAGAACGGGATTCTTGAACAGACCAACCTTGATCCCGTTTTCTTAAACGCACTCCAGACAAAGGAAGAAAAAGCAATCGCTGTTGTTGTGGAGCGCAAAGGCTCTACTCCCGTCAAAACCGGTGCGATCATGTGCGTCAATGCGCTTGGACAGTCTTTTGGCACAATCGGCGGCGGCTGTGGCGAGCATGAAGTACTGCGAAAGGCCTTAGAAGTTCTCTCTGACAAAAAAGATACGTTCCTCTCCGTCGATATGACCAATGATTTTGCCGGGGAAGAAGGCATGGTGTGCGGAGGAACGATGGATGTGATCATTCGATATGTACCGGGGAAAGTGGAGATTTAGCCCTTCACTTTTCCTATTTACTAACAAGTTTTTCCCACGGTTCATATCCTTTCATATAAGAAAATTCTGTCTCATCGCGGAATCCTTCTAACAGTTTTTCGCGCAATTCGTCTGCATTCCAACGGGCATTTTTCTTAAATTGCAGATGCCGGTATAATTTTGAACCCGAAAAATCTCCAATACTCTCCACATTTTCAAGCAATTGCCTGACCACCTGAAAAGTACCTTCTACATTTTTCTCTGCATATACAACATCAAGCATAGTGGAACACTCACTATATTTTCCCATCTCAAATGTATGGGCGAGTGCTCCCATTTTCTCTGCGAGCACTCTTCCATAGTCAAAATCTTTTTCTTTCAATGCCATACTAAGCAGAAATGAAAATGTAACACCAAGCGTCTGGCTCTGCGAGAGAAGAACTTCTTCTATTGTTTTATATGCTTCTTCGGTTTTTCCCTGCTCTTTGTACAGACGTGCCCTGAATATCTTTTTCATAGGATCATGCTCCGAAAAATAGTTTAAATATTTTTCTGCTGCCACATATTCTTTTTTCCTTAAATAAAAGCCAAACAGAGAATCGGCTGCATGGTACTGTATCTCTTCGTTTTCGTCCTGTAACACCATCTCATACCACGCATTGATCTGTTCGTCATATTGTTCCGGATTCCCGCACGCTCCTGTTATTCTTCCTGCGTCAAGCATTACTGCGATCTGCCAGATCAGCATATTGCAGTTCGGATACTTTTTTGTGATCTGCACCGCCCATTCGTAGGTCTTTTCAAATCCTTCTTTCTCTAATTTGTCACCCATCTGCCGGATAAGTGTCTCAATCTCCATGTCCGTCAGTTTTTCCTGAAAAGACAACAGTGTGTCGAGTGAAATATGCAACAGCCGGGCAATCGGTGCCAACAGTTCGATATCGGGATTCGTGTTTCCATTTTCCCACTTATTCACAGCCGGGGTAGTCACCCCTAACCTTTTTGCCATCTCTTCCTGTGTAAGCCCACATTCTTTTCTGTATTTTCTTATTACACTGCCAATCTGCATTTGTGTCATCTCCTCATATTATAAAATTCAAAGTTATTTTTCCACAACAATACTCTTGCTTGTTACTGCGTAAAAAGTGTTTGCAGAAGCTTCTGTAAATAAATCATAACAGAAGTTTCGAAGCTGCACAATTGAGGAGTTGTTAAATGTTTTTTCATTTTTTTAACTTTGGCTCAAATTTAAAGATTTTATAAAAAGCAATCTTGTATCTTCTCATTGTGCTGTGTTATAATGAACTAAAGCATATTTTACAAAATCTTCATGACATTTTTGTCATCTATATTCTAAGAACGACAGATTCGTTTTTTTAGAATCTGTGTACTTCATTCGTATCTATGCTTTTTGTTACCCATCAACAATTGAAAAGCAGGAGACGAAATGAACTTGGAATCATAAACAGTTGTATTCTCCTGCTATCAGAAAACAGTTTTTATAATCTGTTCTGCCACATCAGGAGGAAACGATTTATGGCAAAATGCAAAAGAAACCGTAACAAGGACAAAAGAGACTTCACAATTAAAACACTGACAGCAAACCGAAACTACAAGGACACCGTTTTTCGGATGTTATTTTCTGACCGTAAGAATCTGCTCTCACTTTACAATGCGGTAAACCAGAGAGATTACAAAAACCCTGAGGATCTGGAGATCGTGACACTCGAAAATGCTATTTATATGGGAATGAAAAACGATCTGGCATTCATTATAGATACCAATTTATACCTATATGAACATCAATCAACCTACAACCCAAATATGCCGCTTCGGGATTTGTTTTATATTTGCAGTGAATATCAGAAACTTGTGGATAAGAAATCACTATTCTCATCCACCTTGCAGAAAATTCCTGCCCCAAATTTTATTGAGTTTTATAATGGTTCAACAGTAATTGCTGACTGTACAGATCTTCGACTTTCCTCGGCATTTGAACATCTGACAGGAGAAGCAAAACTTGAATTAATTGTTACAGTTTTAAATGTCAATGAAGGACACAATGCAGAGCTAATGCAACATTGCAGTACATTAAACGAATATGCACAGTATGTTGCCAGAGTGCGTCACTACGCAACAGACATGCCCTTGAACCAAGCTGTGGAGCGTGCTGTAGACGAGTGTATCCAGAAAGGGATTCTGACGGAATTTCTTACCCGGAATCGAAATGAGGTCATCAGTATGAGTATTTTTGAATATGATAAAGAATTGGAAGAAAAGAAGTTACGGAAAGCAGAATATGAATACGGATTCTCTGAAGGTAAGAAAACTGGATTTCAGAATGCTGCAATGGAAACTGCCAAACGCATGCTGAAATCCAACAAACTTTCTTTGGAAGATATTGCTGATTTTTCCGGTTTATCCATAGACGAAATTAAACAACTGCAAAACACGAAATCATGAAATAATTATCATTTTTCATACAGAATCACAGCTGAGATCACTACTGGAATGAACGATATTTATCAATTTTGCAAGTTCTTCAAATACTTTATCTGCATATAACTCCTTGATCTCATGGCGGCTCATCCGGGTGACCTCTGCATTGTATTCATAGTCATACGCATTCTCTCCCACAAGAATACAGAAAAATACTTTTCCCTGCATGCTGTCTGCATTATTCGGGTCGACATTTCCGGTCGTACCTGTGATTCCGACCGCAATCTCTGTATGAAGGTTTTTCTGAGCAGTTTCAGCCATCGACCTCGCACATTGCTTAGAATAAACACCATGCTCTTTTATAATTTTTTCGTCAACGCCACATAAGATTTTCGTTTTGTTCAGATAAGTGACATAACCTCCCGGAAAAACTGCCGATGCCCCTTCTGTATCCGTGATCATGGATGCGATCAGCCCGGAAGTGCAGCTCTCCATCGTGGAAATCGTGGTATTTGTGTCGATAAGTTTTCTTACGATTTTATCTTTTTCCTGCTGGTTCATTTTGTTCCTTTCCCCTTGAATTTCACTATAAGATGTCTAAATACCATGGTAAAAACGCTGAATTCACAATCACAAGTATACTATTTTGTTACATTATCTCTGCAACATTCATTTATCGTATTTTTCTATCAGACACACATGCTCTTTACTCTTTTTATCATAATTAATTGCCACAAGTAATATATCACCTGTATATTCTAATATAGAAGACGGATATTTTTTGTTCCGGATCTGCTCCAATGCCGTCTCTGTATTCTGATTCCATTTCAATTCTACAACCAAAGCTGGATAATCCTTTTTATATTCACTTTTCGGAATAAATACAAAATCAGCAAATCCACGTCCTGTCGGCAATTCTCGGACTGGTTTAAAATAATACTTCATAGCGCTCAGATAACCAATTGCCAGAACACTGCTCAATGAATTTTCGTCATGATATTGGATGACAGAAACATATTCACTATGAATTTTCTCAATCTGTCTGGCAACGGCATCTCCATCCTTATCCAAAGTCGCCTCCAACAAATTTTCCGATTCCTGCCAAAACAAAAGCATTTCATTCCAATGTCTGCTGGTAACCGCCATAGTCAGTTCCTGCCGTATCTCCTCATTTGGAACAAACGCCGCTCTCTTTTTCTGATCATATCCAAGATAACCCAAATGGATCATATAAGTAAGCACATCGTCTTTACTTTGGATATTCACAATATCATTTTTAAACGTTGCTGTGTTGACATTCACTATTCCACCGGAAAGCATCTCGATCACAGCCGTTTTCAAGCCATCATAATCCATATTGATCAATGGCACAATTGCTTCATAAGAAGCTGTTTCTGACCAGTAGCTCTTAAACTCACCATTTAACATTACACTTACAACAGCTCTCGGATTATAAACCTCATAATCTTTCAACAGATACCCATCGTACCATCTCTTAACCTTATCAAAATCCTGATGGTATGTTGCCGCTAAGCTCCGTACCTCATCCTCGGTAAACCCAATAAACTGCGCCAGACTGCCTGGACTTAACATTGTAAATTCGTCAAAATTATTTAATGCTGACTGCGTTTTTTCTTTTTTTATCGGAAGTATTCCTGTCAGATAAGCCAACTGAATATATTTTGTCGGTTCTGTTCCTTTAAATAATCCTCTTAAAAACCCGATATATTCTTTCTGAATGAGTTCGTTCGTTGCCTCATCCCTGATCAATACATCCCACTCGTCAATGATGATTACAAATCGCTTGCCTGTAGCCGTATTAATCTGCGATAATGCTTCCGGCAACGATTTTGTTTCTTTCATTGGAACATCCGGATAATATTCCCTCAATTCTGCTATCGTTTTTTCTGAAATATAGGAAACCACATGTTCCGGTCCACCAGCAGGTTCTATGCACCACTGAATGTCAAGATGAATGACATCATACTGATTCAGATGTCTTTTAAAATCTTCTGCTTTACTGATTTCTAATCCAGAAAACATTTCTTCTGAATTGCAGCCCCTGCTATAGTATGCTGTCAGCATATTTGCGGTAATCGATTTTCCAAACCGACGCGGACGACTGTTGCATATAAAAGCATCTGTAGATGCCAGTACACTGTTCGTATACCGGATCAGACCACTTTTATCAACATAAATTCTGGCATTGAGCGTTGCCTGAAACGCAGAATTATCAGGATTTACAAACATTCCCATGCACACTCTCTCCTTCTGGATCACCCTTAAATTGTTATACATCTATCGTAACATTGTGACATCAAAATAACAAGAAAAACAATATTATCTCAGCAGCCGCGCGATTTCCTCCTTATAAGGCGGAATTGTCTTTTTCGTTTCACCTTCTGCGCAAAGCCACGGTGTCTCTAAGATTTTTGGCACAGCAAGGAACCGCTCGTCATGCACCACCTTATATAAAGGATCAAACCCAATCGTTCCTGCTCCAATATTTGCGTGACGGTCTTTGTGCGCACCGAGAAGATTCAGGCTGTCATTGATATGAAACACTGCAATCTGGTCAAGTCCTAAAACCTCGTCGAATTTCTGGAAAACACCGTCATAATCATTGACAAGGTCGTATCCTGCATCGTTTACATGACAGGTATCAAAGCAGACACGCAGACGGTCTTTTTTGTGAACCCCATCGTAGATCATTTTCAATTCCTCAAAAGTGCGTCCGATCTCGCTCCCTTTGCCAGCCATTGTTTCAAGGGCAATGAAAACATCATCCTCGTTTTCATCCAAAACCATATTTAACCCTTTTACTGCCTGTGCAATCCCGGCTTCCGCTCCTGCATCCAGCGCAGAACCCGGATGTAACACCAGGATTTTGCTTTGCATCGCTGCGGTACGCCTGATCTCTTTTTCCAAAAATCCCACCGCAAGTTCAAATGTTTCCGGCTTTACGGTGTTGGCAAGATTGATGATATACGGTGCATGCACGATGATCTCCTCAATCCCTGCCTTTTTCGCGTACTCCCATCCGGCTTCAATATTCAGTTCTGAAATCTCTTTTCTCCTTGTATTCTGCGGTGCTCCGGTATAAAGCATTAAAATATTGGCGCCGTAACTTTCCGCCTCCTTCACGGAAGCAAGAAACATTTCCTTTCCAGCCATTCCCACATGTGAACCAAGTTTTATCTGTGACATTTTTGTACTCCTTTTCATCTTTTACTTTACACTGCGGATCAAAAACTTGATCTCCGCAAAATATTCCCGCAGCATATTGTTTGGAAGATAGAATTTCGTCGAATCTGCTGCAATTCCACATGCATCAGAGAGCCCCTGTTTTTGGGCGATCTGCAAAGCACGGAACATATGAAAATCATTCGTGATGATCCCCACTTCCGCACCTTCCGGTAAAAATTTCCGGCTGTACCGCAGGTTTTCTTCAGTCGTTTTCGATTGATCTTCCAACAGGATCCGGTCTTTGTCAATTCCATTCTGCATCAGATACTGCGCCATTCCATACGCTTCGGAATAAGGTTCATTTTTTCCCTGACCGCCCGCTACAATACAGACTGTCTCCGGATTCTCATTCAGATATAAAATTGCCTCATCCAGCCGGTATTTCAATACCACACTCGGTTTATCTGCGTGCACCTGTGCACCCAGCACGATCACATAGTCCAGATTATCTTCTCCCTGTGCATGCATCTGGTGAATCACCATTCCCTCAATCACAAGAAACGACAGGAAAAATATACCGCACAATATTCCAAATATCCACCTGACGATCTGCGGTATCCTGTCCCACATTCCCATATGAAGCAGACCTGCCAGCGCAAAGAGAATCACTGCAATGCCAATCCATACAATAAAAAATTTTGTTCCACCGGAACCTGCAATCGCCACGATCAGCCCATAAACCAGACAAAGCAGTCCCAAAATCAGACAGATGTTCATATATTTTCTCCTCATCCTTCCACCTTTCCTTCTTTTTTCTCATACAGTAAATAAAACTGTTTTTTATCCATAATGTTGAGTGTCACCGCCAAAACGATGGTTGCAACACCAAAAGCCCCCACTGCAAGCCACGCTCGGTCATATCCACTGTTATCAACGATTTTTCCGATCAGAATATTGCCCCAGGCAGAAAATGCACCGCTTACCGTATAAATGAACGAATTGACACGTCCCCAGTGCGTGGACGGCATCCGTCTGGTCATATACGGCTGGTTTCCCAGCGTGTTAAACACTTCTCCAACTGTAAAAATAACCATCAGCACAAAATAAAGCGGCATGATTCCCTGTACAAACCGATACCCGGATAATCCTAAAATAATCAGGCTTTCTCCAATCAGAATTTTTCGGACATCTATTATTCTTCCTGCAAAAGTAGTTATAATTGGTGTTGCAATGATCACTACCAATGCGTTTGTGCTTGTCAGCATGCCAAAAATAGCAGCTCCTTTTGCTCCGTATAATGTTTCCATGTTGAGTGGCAGAAGATAATTAAACTGTGCATAGACCAGCCCTCCGAAACCTGCCACCAAAGCATAGATCAGGATTGGCCTGCGTTCCCATAAAATCTTAAATACATGCTCATTCTCCCGTTTTTCCTCGTACTCGCTCACTTTTTTCTTCTCTACCCGAAGCTGTTTTACAAATAAAATAATCAAAAGCGTGGAGGAAAATGTTGCAATTCCGGTAATTATAAATGCCAGTCCCAGATAGTTTTCAAATAAAAATCCGGCAATTGTCGGGGAAAGCACAAGTCCTAAATTCATTCCGAGATATTGCAGACTATACGCCTTTTCCCTGCTCTCGCTGTCACTCAGATCTGCAACCAGCGCATCATAGGATGGACCTTCAATTGTCGCAAACACTCCGGCAAGATAAAAAAGTGCAATGCTATATCCAGACAACGGCAGCAGACCGCAGATAATATAAGAAATAACTGTAACCATATCACAGCATACGATAATTTTTTTACGGTTCATCGTATCTGCCAGTTTTCCGCCAAGCAACAGCATTGGAAACTGCAAAATGGACATTGCCATTGTGATGGTGGCAATCGTTGTCGCATTATATCCTAATTTATTTTTCAAAATCAAAGTGAGAAGCGGCCAGATCAGGGAACCCATACTGGTCACAACTCTGCCAAAGAACAGAATGTAAATCTCCTTGCTCAGATTTTTATATTGCTGTATAAATTTCATTTTCCAAACTCCATCCCATTTCTTTTGTAAATCCATTACTTTCCAAATTCCCAGAAAGCAACCGCACTCGCCGCCGCTACGTTTAAAGAATCCACTCCGTGGCTCATTGGGATTTTTACTGTATAGTCACAGTCTGCCATAGTCTCTGCAGCCAGACCGTCTCCCTCAGTTCCTAAAATAATTGCAAGCTTTTCTTCTGCATGTAATTTTTCATCATCAATACGGACAGAATCATTCCGAAGAGCCATGGCAACCGTCTTAAATCCATACTCATGCAATAAGTCCATCCCACCCTGTGGCCAGGAGACATTTTTATTTTCAATGTAAGTCCACGGCACCTGAAATACTGTTCCCATGCTCACGCGGATTGACCTGCGGTAAAGAGGATCACTGCACGCAGATGTCAACAGCACCGCATCCATGTTCAGTGCCGCCGCCGACCGGAAAATCGCCCCAACATTTGTTGGATTTACAACATTTTCCAACACTGCGATGCGCCTTGCCTTTTTACAGATTTCCTTTGCCGAAGGCATTGCCGGGCGGTGCATGGCACACAGCATTCCCCTTGCAAGTTTATATCCTGTAATCTGTTCTAACACCTCAAGTTTTGCCGTGTAAACCGGTGTGTTTTTGCATTGTGCAATGATATTTTTTCCACAGGTATCGAAATCCTTCTGCTCCATCAAAAGGGAGATGGGCTCACATCCGAACTCTAATGCTCTCTCGATCACCTTAGGGCTTTCAGCAATAAAAATTCCCGGTGCCGGTTCATAATAATGTAATAACTGCGCCTCATTGAGGCTTGTATACACCTGTAATTCAGGTAAAGTTAAATCTGTAATTTCTATCTTGTTCATTTTCTTATGGATTGCAGTTTTTACATGGATCATATCCATATGCAATCGCTTCCTCTCTCGTTCCTGTAAATTCCGCATAATTTTCCGGTTTGATTTTCTCTACACTGTAACATCCCGGCTTATGGAATTTATGTGTGTTCGTGTTCAGTACATATGTCTGCGTTTCTTCGGACTGTGAAGTTTCTTCCTGCGCACTGGTATCATTTACAATTGTTCCGTCCGCAGAGCTTTCTCCTGTCGCATAATCAATTGACACTCCCGGCTGCATATTATATGCAAAAACGCAGAATAAAACACCTTCTCCGTTGTCTTCAACCGATTTTCCCTCCATCAGCACGCCTGCCGCCAGAAGGTTATCACCCTCAAAAACCGGCGTCACACGATACATAACGTGTTGATCTGTCTCTTTCACATAGTCCGCTACCATATTTTCAAAAGGAAGCATTCCTTCTATGTTCAAATATCTGGTTCCGGTAATAAGATTTTTTTCATTTGCATTTTCTCCTGTAAGCTGATATCCGATCAGATGACAGCGGTTATACAAATATTTTCCATCGACAAAATCATATTTCACAGTATGCCAGCCTGTCGGCTTTACCGCACCAATATTCCCACGCTCCTCCGCCGGCATCAGATCCTGTCCCACACTCGCCACACAGACTGTGCATCTTCCAAGCGGATCCAATTCTCCATACGTCTCATAAGAAGCACTGCTCAACTCTTCCTCTGTAAAAAAAGGAACGTTATCATTGACTGCAACATATGCCTTTCCATCATATGCCGGAACGGCTGCAAAATCAAATGTTTCTGCGATTGTCGTTGCATTTTCCTGTGTACTCTGTGCTGATTCTGTCGTTCCACATCCAGAAGCAAACTGCATCGTCAATGCGAGACAAATCACCATCGCCAGTGCTCTCATTTTAATTTTCCAGTTTAAGATTCCGCTTTTCTTCTCCATTACCTTACTCTTACAAAACTCTGTTCGTTCTGTCTTTTCTCCTTCTACTCTCTGCAATAAACTTCTTTTGTAATTTTTTCATGTGAAAAACCGGGAAACTCTTCCGTTTCTGTCAGTTTCCATTCAGTTCCTATCTCAACAGAAACATCTGCTGGATATACTCTGTTCCAGCGATAGATTATGAACTGCTCAATCCGTTTGTCACCTGTATCCAATGTTTCCAATTCCTGAAAAACATATTCTCCTTCTTTCGCTTTCTCCTTTTGATTTTCACTGATTTCTAAATTTGAAACAGAGTGAAACAGTTTCCGGCTGTAATCAGTTATCCAAAGTTTCTTTTCTCCAACTGTTTTTCTGATATCTTCCGCTACGATGCGGTCCTGCGACTGTCTTCTGTGGTTGAAGGCAAGTCCGTTATTGTCGTCTAAGCATATAATAATGTACATGCGGTGCTCCTTGCATTTGTTTAATACTCAAGTTCTATCATATCGTTTTTTTGTTCTTTTGCCAATAAAATTATATTTTTTCCACTGCTTGGTACGTTCCACGTGACCGATACTGAATAAAAATAGCACCTGACAGATTTTTATTTCCGTCAGATGCTATATGAACACTACACTTTTATTTAATTACACTGATTTCTTTTCTTTCTTTTAAAACATTTGCTAATTTATAATAAACTGTCATTATAGTTTATCATCTCAATATTATATTCTCCATTTTAACAGAAAAGGAACTTCCTTACGACAATTCCAATTCATTAATTAAAATAAATCACTATGCGTTCCAGTTCTAGTAAGATATAAAATTAATTCGTCTTCTATATACTTATATACTAACAACCAATCTGGTAATATGTGACATTCTCTATATCCTTCCCAGTTTCCATGCAAATCTTGATCCTTATTTTTCTCTTCTAGCTTTTCTCCATTAGCAAGTTTTTTGATAATCTGATTAATTAACTCAATGTCATAACCTCTGCTTTTGCATAATTTTAAATCTTTTTCAAACTTTGTTGTCGGTTGTACTTCATATTTCATCCAAGAATATCCTCCATCATTTTATCAACGTCATCATACGTTTTTCTCACTTCTGGATGATTAATTAAATACTCCGTTTCTGCCATTGCTTTTAAGGTTTCAATATTAGGTGTTTCATTCATATCTGGCTTAAATGGCAACGCTTGTTCTCTTACCGCCTGTTTTGCAGCCATTGTAAAGAAAGTTGTCATATCAAGACCTAAATTAGACATAAGTTCCTGTAATTGAGCCTTTAAAGTTTCATCAATTCTCATCGTTACATTCGTATTTGCCATATATATCACCTTCCTTTAATTATATTATAGTTCCCATTTTATCCGTTGTCAATACAATGTTATAACATCGCACATATAAATCTATTATTTACTTATTTCCATTTTACACAATATCACCCAACAACTCAATTACTTCGTCAAGTTTCTCACTCGCTTCTTCCATATTATCAATTGCATCTTCAGAACACATTCCTCTATAGCTGTTCTGTAATCCTTCTGGCATATTATCAAATGCGTCCTGTTCTTCGCTTAATATAGAAGATAACTCAATGTTACGGTAAAGGTATTCAAATCCACAGAAACCGCATATATGGATCTAGGGACAGTGCTTTAAAAGCTATCGGTAAGCAATTAGAAAATAAAATTGTCCCAAGCAAGGATAAGTTAAAATGGAACGCACAAATGTTATAAAAGTTATAGGGTATACACCAATCTTAATTGAACTGTGTATACCCTATTTTTTTACTATTTTGCAAAAGTTCTTTGCAGTTGAATTATTTTCCCACAATCTCATCCGTATTAATGAACTGGAACGGTGTCGTCTGATACACGTAATAGTTCAGCCAGTTTGAATAGAGAATGTTTCCATGTGATCTCCACTGCAGTCTCGGTTTCTGTGTGTCATCATCATTCGGATAATAATTGACAGGCATTTTGATGTCCAGACCTTTATCCTTATCACGTTTGTACTCCTTGTCGAGGGTAACCCGGTCATATTCCGGATGTCCCATCACAAAAATTTTACGTCCCTCATCTGCAATGGCAAGGAACACGCCGGCTTCCTCTGATTCTGCTAAAATCGTCAGTTCCTTCACGGCACGGATATCCTCTGCACGCACTTCAGTATGTCTCGAATGCGGTGCCATAAAATAGTCATCAAAGCCTCGGACAAGCGGTACTTTACGGTTCATCACATGATGCTCATACACACCGAATTTTTTCTCCGGAAGCAGATATTTCTTCAAACCGTAATGATAATAGAGCCCTGCCTGCGCACCCCAGCAGAGATGTAAGGTAGAGGTGGCATGTGTCTTGCTCCACTCAAAGATCTCGCACATTTCCTTCCAGTAATCCACCTCTTCATATTCCATCTGTTCCACCGGCGCTCCGGTAATGATCAGACCATCAAAATAACGATTTTTAATGTCTGCAAATGTCTCATAAAACTTATTCAGATGACTCATTGATGTGTTTTTTGACTCATGGGAAGACACTGCTACAAACGTCACATCTACCTGTAACGGTGTGTTTGAAAGCGAGCGTAAAAGCTGAAGCTCCGTATCTTCCTTTAACGGCATCAGGTTTAAGATTGCAATGTTGATTGCTCTGATATCCTGATGTGTCGCACGATTTTCGTCCATAACAAATATATTTTCCTTTTCCAATATTTCCTTTGCCGGCAAATCACTCTGTGTCTTAATTGGCATATCTTCTTACAAACCCTTCCTCGCGATCAGAATCGCTCTCCTATTTTCGACAGTATATCCTGCTATATCTTCCAGTACAGTAAAAACTAAATTCCAAGCATTTCTTTCAACTGTTCTTCTGAAATAACAGGAATTCCAAGTTCCTGTGCTTTGGTCAGCTTGCTTCCTGCATTTTCTCCCGCAAGCACGTAATCTGTTTTTTTTGAGACGGAACCAGAAGCCTTTCCACCATATTTTTCGATCAGCTCAGACGCTTCTTTTCGTCCTAATGTCGGCAGTGTTCCTGTTACTACAACCGTCTTTCCTGTCAGAACAGATTCCACCGTCTCTGTCTCTTCCGCCCGCATATTCACGCCATACTCTTTCAAGCGGTCTAAAATTTCGATATTTTTTTCATCTGTAAAGAAATTCCGGATACAAAGCGCACTCACTTCTCCGATATCGTTGACCTCTGTGAGCTGTTCAACAGAAGCTTCCTTTAAATGATCCATATCTTTAAAATACTTCATGATCGCTTTTGCGGCTGCCTTTCCCACGTTTGGAATCCCAAGTCCGGTGAGAAGCTTATAGGCATCGTTCTCTTTTGATTTCTCGATCGCATCCAAGAGCTTATCCGTATTTTTTTCTTTTCCGATAATTCCCTGATCGATCAATTCATCGCGATGTGTCTTTAGCACAAAAACATCAGCGACATTATTAATATACCCTAAACGGACAAGTTCTTCAATATAAACCGTACCAAAACCTTTGATGTCCATTGCGTCACGCCCTACAAAGTTGATAATATGGCGTTCTAATTGTGCCGGACAGTTTGGTGATGTACACTTAATATCCGCAGTGTCTTTCTCCCTCTCTGTCTTTGCACCGCAAACAGGGCAGACATCCGGGATCACAAACCGTTTCCAGTCAGAAGGTCTTTTCTCTTTCTTCACTTCCTTGATCTTCGGAATGATCTCCCCCGACTTATAAACTACAATTGTATCTCCAATTCCGATATCCAGATCATCAATAAAATCCTGATTGTGCAAAGTTGCCCTCGAAACAGAAGTTCCGCAGAGGCGCACCGGCTCGAACACTGCCGTCGGTGTGATTCTTCCGGTTCTTCCTACCGAAAGTTCAATATTTAATAGTCTGGACTCTTTCTCCTCCGGTGGATATTTGTATGCGATTGCCCAGCGCGGTACTTTGGATGTTTCTCCCAACTGCTCACGGTCAGAAAAACGATTGATCTTCACCACAGCGCCGTCAATATCATATGCCAGATTTCCGCGGTTTTCACCAATTGCCGTGATCGCATCCCACACTTCCTCTGCGGTCGTGCAGACTTTGTAATCGTCTATGACATGGATCCCCTGCTTTTTCAAAAATTCATATCCTTCGGTATGAGTTGCAAACTCCATGCCACGCACCTGCTGGATATTGAAAATAAACATGGAAAGATCCCGCTCTTTCGTCACCTTGCTGTCTAACTGGCGGAGTGTTCCCGCTGCACAGTTTCTTGGATTGGCAAACACTTTTTTTCCAAGAAGTTCCTGTGTCTCATTTACCTTTTCAAATGCAGCGTTTTTCATGTATACTTCGCCGCGGATCTCCAGATACTCCGGTTTGTCCTTTAACTTTTGTTTTACGTCTTTGATCACTTTCGCATTCGCAGTGACATCCTCACCGAAATTAATTCCATCCCCTCTGGTTTCCGCCAGTATTAATTCTCCGTTCTCATAACGCAGTGACATGGAAAGTCCGTCAATTTTATACTCCACAACAAATTCCGGATGATCTAACTGTTTCTGCATTTCCTCCACGAAGTTAAATACTTCCTCTTTGGAAAAAACATCCTGAAGGCTCAACATCGGAACATTGTGGCGCACAAGCACACCCGCTTCTCTTTTTGCTGTTCCACCAACACGCTGTGTCGGAGAATCCGGCGTGACAAGCTCCGGGTGCTCTTTTTCCAGACCCTTCAGCTCCTGCATCATCATGTCGTATTCATAATCTGAAATCTCAGGACTGTCCTGATTATAATAGCGGTCAATATGATATTCGAGTGTTTTCTTTAACTCGGCAATTCTCTCTTCTGCTGACATTTTTTTCATCCATTTCTACTTTTTTGATTTTTCTTTCATACGCTCACTTTTGGAATATTTCTTCGGGATGACCGTCTCATTGGAGGAATCTTTAATTAATGATAAAAGCTGTCTGTACTCCTCCGGTGTAACATCCCGGTATGTTCCAACCGGCAGGTCTCCAAGTTCAATATTCATGATTCTTGTACGAACAAGTTTCTCCACACGATAACCGAAATATTCACACATCCGTCTGATCTGGCGGTTTAGTCCCTGTGTCAAAATAATCTTAAACTGTTTCTTTCCAATCTGTTTTACATGACATTTTCTGGTCATTGTATTCAGTTCAGCAAGCGGCACTCCGTTTGCCAGACCATGGATAAAACTCTCGGTGACTGGTCTGTTGACTGTAACAATGTACTCTTTTTCATGCATATTCCCGGAGCGCATCATTTTATTGACAATATCACCGTTGTTCGTCAGTAACAACAGCCCTTCTGAATCTTTATCCAGACGTCCGACCGGATAGATGCGCTTCGGGTAATTAATATAATCGATCACATTGTTTTTTTCGCGCTTTTCTGCGGTACAGACAATGCCAACCGGTTTGTGGAACGCAATTAAGATCATTTCCTCTTCTTTTAAAACTTTCTTTCCCTGAAACAAAACCGTCTGTCCCGGCAGCACTCTTGCGCCTGTTTTCGCAACTTTTCCATCAATGGTAATATTTCCAAGTTCAACCTGACGGTCTGCCTCGCGTCTGGAACATACCCCTGCTTCGCTCAAAAATTTATTGATACGGATTCCGTTTTCTTCCATACTTTTCCTTTTCCTATCATTATTCCATATGATTCTATTTTGTACAGCTTCAAATAACTACAAAAACGGAGACTTCAATTTGCTGGAAGCCTCCGTAGCATTCTGTTACTTTTTTATTTTAATAAATCGGTCTTGACATAACCTGTCTTATTCTTCCAGGTTACTTTTGTCCAGCCTTCTGCATAACTCATCACAACCGTTACCTTCTCTCCGGCATAGGCAACTCCGACTTTGTCTGCTGTCTCGCTCATGGAAGACCGGATGTTCGTTGTGTTGGAGAGCATGATCGTTGTGCCCTCTGTCAATGCTTCTGATGCCGCTGTCTCAGAAACATTCTCCGGTGCTGCTGCTGATAAAAATTCACTCTTAATATAACCTGTTGTACCGTTGTAATCAACAATACTCCAGTCTCCTTCTGTACCGGTTCTGGTAAGTGCCGTTCCTTTTTCAACAGAGCCAAGCTTGTCTGCTGAGGTATCTGCACCTGACCGGACATTTACCTTGTCTATTGTATATACAGTTTCTGTTGCAGGTTCTGCAGGTGTTTCTTCCGCTGGAATTTCGTCTGTCGGAGTCTCCTCAGCAGGAGTCTCTGTTGCAGGAACCTCTTCCGTTGCAGGCACTTCTTCTGTACTCTCTGTTGCGTCTGCCACAATGGTATTACGCCACTCAGTAATTGCATTTGGAATAGTCGTTGCACAGAGATTCAACAGGTTCTCGTCTGTTGACAATGCAGCTTCGTATTTCTGCTGGATATCATTCTGTAATTCAATGACATCATCGCTGTTGTAGAAGTTCGTGATAAGGTTGCGGATGCTTGTATCCAACGCACTCTCCTGTCTGGACAGGTTGTACTCACTGTAAAGATTATCAATGTAAAGGCTTCCATCGTCATTTGTTCTGACATAGAAGAAATAAAGCCCCGGTGCAGGTGTTTCCACTCCCATAAACTTCACATTCAGGCTGACATTTACCATATAAGAATTGCTGTCAAGTCCGGACTTTGTATAGCAGTTAATGTCCTGATACTGCTCAATGTACTGACTGATCAGTGTGATATAACTCTGCTCATTCTGTGTGATCGGTGTTGCCAGTGTCTGTAATGTGACAAGATCTCCGGATGCATAAGCAGTAAAGTAGCTGTTGATCAGCTCATTGACTGCCGGGATTGCATTTTCCTCATATGCTTCTTCTGTCACAACCGTCTCAGTAACTGCCACGTTATTGTTGTTTGCATTTCCGGTTCCATTTCCCGTGAATTTCACTAAAATAAGTAAAATCACAACAAACAGTGCACCTGCCACAAAATATCTTGCATTCTTTTTTACAAATTCTACCATTTTCTGAATATCTATGTTATTTGATTTATTATCCTGATTCGTTGAAGCCATTTTTACCAAACCTTTCTGTCACAGACCCGAATTTTGTCTGCGGTATCTATTATGAAAAATGTAATTGTTTCCTATTCTGCAATTACAAAAAAATTAATCTAACAAACATTTTACATAATAGCATTATCTCTGTTTATTGTCAACGAATGGCAGGCTTTTCCAATTCTTAATATTTTATTTCAGAGCAAAAAAAAGATGCCACTACTGACATCTTTTCACTGCGCCTGGCGGGAATCGAACCCGCAGCGTCGGAGTCGGAGTCCGATGTTTTATCCATTAAACTACAGCCGCATATATTTTTTTATCTGTTTCACAAACATCCTATTTATCATAGCAGATAAAAATGTAAATTTCAAGAGATTTTTATGCATTCAAATCTTTTAATATCTCAGTTTCCAGCTCCTCTTTCTGCTCCGCTGAAATTGGCAGAATAAAAACACCGACTTTTACTGCTGTCTCGCTAACACTCTGCTCTATCAAAAAGCGCCTGTCCTCCTCTGTGACCTGTCCGCTCATGTATGCACGTATCACTGCATTCAATCTCGTAAATAAAGTGATAAGTTCCCGAAAACGGTTTTCTTTTCTCAGATAGCAATGCCCCGTCCGTTGTAATTCCTGATTCATGGTTGCAATGATCTGCATGGAAAGTTTCAGCTCACCTGTGATGTCGGATGCCTCCATCAGAACATCCGGCCGCTTTTTTAACATTTCCGCAAAATACGTTTTTGCACCAAAAACATCCATAGTAAAGAAGTAACTCGCAAGCTGTTCTTTCATCTCGCGTGTCTCTGCCTTTTCTCCTAACATGCCCACTTTGCACTCATAAACCTTCAGATGATTTACGCGCACCCACACAAGCAGCAGGAACTCGGAAATAAATCCAAACACCCGTTTGTGATAATCGTCCTCTCCATTTTCCAGACAGATCCGCTTCTGCACCTCAAAAAAAATGTGAAACAGCCATTCACAGTATGTATCAAACCATTTTTTCGATGTGACGATCATATTGCCAAAATACGTTTCCGTTCCGTTCTCGAGCTGTACAAATGTATCGTAATATTCCGGGTAGAGTTCTTTTATCACCTCTCCTGTCATATCGAGAGCATGAATATTATGATTTGTCGCAAAACCATAATGATAGGAGTTGTTCAGCACCACCCTTTTGGTCGTGATCAGATCATAGTCCTTTAAAAGCTTCAGATACTCTGCCTCTGTAAAAATTTTCTCCTGCTCATTCAAAAGATACCTTCTGTAGTGACAGGTTCCTACATATTTATATGTGTGTACATTTTTCCATATCCAATACAATCCGGTCAGTTCACTGTAATAACAGTTTTCCGCAGAAATGTTGTCTCCCGTGTTGTCACAGAGGTAACCAAGATCCTCTTTTTCCTCCCTGCCCACCTGAAGCGGCTGGTACATTTTATCTTGTGGTACTTCAAATTTTTTATGTGTCAGTGCAAAAATTTTTATCTTCATGTGAAACACCTGTCTTTAAAGCATGTTATCGAAAACTTCCGACACTCATTTTACACCATGTTCGGTTTTTATCATAGTGTTTAATTCTTTTAAAAGCGTGGCTGATTTTTTTAACTGCTCCTGTTCCTCCTCATCGAGTTCGATCGGCACAACTGCCTCCACACCATCTTTTCCGACGATTGCAGGCATACTGATGACCACATCTTCCATACCATAAATTCCGTGCATCATGGAAGACACTGGGAGAATGGACTGCTCGTTTCTTATGATACACTCGCAGATTCTTTTTACCGCCATCGCAATTCCGTAGTAAGTTGCCTGTTTTCTCTGAATGATCTCATAGGCACTGTTTTTCACTTCCTCATAAATTTTATCCTCGGATTCCTCGTGAAAATAATGTCCGCGCATCTCACAGAACGCATCGAGCCGCACACCGGAAACGTTTGCATTTGACCAAGCTGCCAGCTCGCTGTCCCCGTGTTCACCGATGATAAACGCATGCACACTGCGGTTGTCGACCTTCAAATGTTCCCCGATCAGATATTTTAATCTTGCCGTGTCAAGCACCGTTCCAGAACCAAGCACTCTGTTCTCCGGGAAACCGGACAGTTTTAACGCTGTGTAAGTGAGAATATCCACCGGATTTGAAACGATAAGAAGCATGCCCTCGCAGTTTCGCTTTGCGATTTCCGGGATGATTGTTTTATAAATTTCCACATTTTTGTGGATGAGATCAAGCCTCGTCTCGTCCGGCTTCTGATTTGCCCCCGCCGTAATGATGATAATCGCCGCATCGACAATGTCATCGTAAGTTCCGGCATACAGCCGGATCGGCCTTGCAAACGGAAGTCCATGTGCGATATCCATCGCCTCACCTTCCGCTTTTTCCCTGTTTACATCGATCATTACCATCTCGGAAAAAATGCCGCTCTGCATTAATGCAAACGCAGAGGACGAACCTACAAATCCACAGCCGATCATGGCGGCTTTTCGAATATTTACCATAATAAAATCACCTCATTTTTACACTAAATCTACGTTCCGAACTATCACCATTGTCTCACACTATCATGCCCGATTCGGTGAATTTTATGTGTCACAACACACAGGTTTGGTATGGGTTATGACATTCGAACATATATTCGTTTTTAGTTTACAGATTTCCTCAAGTTTGCTATAATTGATGTAATGTAAAGCTCGAAACTCGTACATAATGTAGAACGCGTTTCGCACAAACCATTATGATACCAGGAGGAATCTGTATGCGCTCTCTCATTTTTCATGTCGATGTGAACTCTGCCTTTTTGAGCTGGGAATCGGCGAAACGCCTGCGTGATAACCCGGATGCACTGGATTTAAGAACCATCAACGCCGTAATCGGCGGCGATGAAAAGATGCGCCACGGAGTGGTCCTTGCAAAATCTCCTTCTGCGAAGAAATACGGCATTATGACCGGCGAACCATTATCCCATGCCAGACAAAAATGCCCGGAACTTGTCGTTGTTCCGCCGGATCATGAACTGTACGCTGCTTCCTCCCGAAAGTTTATCGAAATTTTAGAAGAGGTTGCCCCGGTGATCGAACAGTGCAGTATTGATGAGGCTTTCTGCGATATGACCGGAACGGAAAAACTCTACGGCGATCCCATTGCTTTCGCAACAAAATTAAAAGACCGGATTTATAAGGAGCTTGGCTTTACCGTCAATATCGGTATCTCTACAAATAAGCTTTTAGCAAAGATGGCATCTGATTTTGAGAAGCCAAACCGTGTGCATACTCTTTTTCCGGAAGAGATGGCGACAAAGTTCTGGCCGCTCCCGGTGGAATCGTTATACGGCTGTGGAAAAACCACTGCAAAAAGACTGCGCTCTCTTGGAATCACAACCATCGGCGCACTTGCAAAAGCAGACCGCCAGATGTTACTCTCTAATTTTAAATCCCAGGGCGATTATCTGTGGGAATCCGCCAATGGGATCTCCTCCTCTGCCGTGACTGCAGAATCTCCTGCCAACAAGGGTTATGGCAACTCGGTCACTCTGCCTTATGATGTCACAGATACAGAAAACGCGCACCACATTCTGTTATCTCTCTGTGAGACTGTGGGTGCGCGCATCCGTTATGATAAAGCCTACATCAGCGTGGTGCAGGTTCAGATTGTGGACAATGACTTTCATCACCGCTGTAAGCAGTTATCCCTGCCTTCTGCCACTAACGTGACCGAAAAGATTTATGAGGCAGCCTGCAATGCATTTGACCAGGGCTGGGATCACGCTCCCATCCGGCTGCTCGGTGTCTCTACGAGCAAAGCAACCGACGAAAGCTATGAGCAGTATAATCTTTTCGATCAGGATAAGTTTGAGCGGTTGTCCAAATTAAATTCTGCTATCGATAAAATCCGTGATAAGTATGGGGATGATGCAATCGTGCGTGCCTGTTTTGCGGATACGCACAAAAATTAAGCTACAACATCCTCAAACTGGGAATTATAAAGGTTCGCATAGAAACCTCCTGCTGCGAGAAGTTCCTCATGTCTTCCCTGCTCAATGATATCTCCATCCTTCATGACAAGAATCAAATCTGCGTCACGGATCGTGGAAAGTCTGTGTGCAATGACAAAGCTGGTTCTTCCCTTCATCAGGTTATCCATTGCCTTCTGGATCTCAATCTCGGTTCTTGTATCTACCGAAGAAGTTGCCTCATCTAAAATCAGGATCTTATTGTCTGCAAGGATTGCTCGCGCAATGGTCAGAAGCTGTTTCTGTCCCTGCGATACATTGCTTGCATCCTCGTTTAATTCCATCTGGTAACCACCCGGCAGCGTCTTGATGAAATGATCTGCTCTTGCCGCCCTCGCTGCTGCGATTACTTCCTCATCCGTTGCATCCAGCCGTCCGTACCGGATATTTTCCATGATCGTTCCCTTGAACAGCCAGGTATCCTGCAATACCATTCCGAATGCATCACGCAGTTCCCTGCGGTTGAAATCCTTGATATTCTGTCCGTCGAGGCAGATTGCACCACTGTTTACGTCGTAGAAACGCATAAGCAGTTTTACCATTGTCGTCTTTCCGGCTCCGGTTGGTCCTACGATCGCAATTTTCTGTCCCGGTTTTACGCTGGCACTGAAATCATTGATGATGATCTGTTCTGGATCGTATCCAAAATGAACATGATCGAATGTCACCGCACCTGTAATTTTTGAAACGTCCGCCGGATGTTCTACGATCTGTTCTTCTTCCTCTTCCTCCAAAAACTCAAACACACGCTCGGATGCTGCAGACATAGACTGTACCTGATTGATCACCTGCGCGATCTGCTGGATCGGCTGTGTGAAGTTTTTCACATACTGGATGAACGCCTGGATATCACCGATCGTGATCGTGCCACGGATTGCAAGCAGTCCACCAGTCAGGGCAACACAGGCATAACCTAAGTTTCCCACAAACATCATGATTGGCTGCATCATACCGGACAAAAACTGTGATTTCCATGCGGAATCATAGAGAATATCATTCGTTTTCTCGAACTCTTCAATCGTATCTTTCTCGCGGTTAAATGCCTTGATGACGAGATGACCACCGTATACCTCTTCCACCTGTCCATTGATGTGTCCTAAATACTCCTGCTGCGCACGGAAATATTTCTGTGATTTTTTTGTCACAAATCCGATCAGACCCATGGAGATCGGTAAGATCACAAGTGCAATAAGTGTCATAAGCGGTGAAATACTGAGCATCATCACAAGCACGCCGATCAGTGTTGCAACGGATGTAATGATTGTGGTAATACTCTGGTTCAGTCCCTGTCCCAACGTATCTACATCGTTGGTGATACGGGACAATACCTCGCCGTAAGTACGGCTCTCGAAGTATTTCATCGGCATGCGGTTGATTTTTTCTGAGATTTCTTTTCTGAGCTGGTAGCACACTTTCTGTGTGATCCCGGTCATGATCCATCCCTGGATAAAGTTGAAAACCGCACTGCACAGATACAGACCAAGCACAAACAAAAGAATGCTTCCAATCTTTCCAAAATCAATGCTTCCGGTTCCCTGAATTTTCGCCATCAGACCTTCCGATAATGCAGTGGTCGCTTTTCCTAAAATTTTCGGTCCTGCAACATTAAATATGGTAGAACATGCTGCAAAAAACATGACAACAAAAATTGCAGCTTTGTATTTTCCGATATAGCTCATCAGCTTTTTGATGGATTTTTTGAAGTCCTTCGGTTTCTCGCCCGGCTGCATGCCATGTCCCATCGGTCCTCTTCTCCGTGGCTGATGTGTTTTAACTTCCTGTTCTCTACTCATTCAAAGCCACCTCACTTTCCTCAAGTCCAAGTTCTTTCGCGGATAACTGTGATTTTGCAATCTGCCGGTAAACTTCGCATGATTTTAACAGTTCTTCATGTGTACCCTTGCCGACAATTTTTCCGTCATCGAGCACTAAAATCTGCTCTGCATGTAAAATGGTACTGATACGCTGTGCCACGATGATCACAGTACTGTCTTTTACATTCTCAGCAAGCGCTTTTCGCAGCGCCGCATCAGTCTTTAGATCGAGCGCAGAGAAACTGTCATCGAAAATAAAGATTTTCGGATCTTTTGCAATCGCCCTTGCAATCGCAAGACGCTGTTTTTGTCCACCGGAAACATTGCTTCCGCCCTGTGCGATCGCACTCTCATACTTGTCATCCTTCGCCTCAATAAACTCTGTTGCCTGTGCAATCTCTGCTGCTTTCTTAATCTCCTCGTCTGTCGCATCATCTTTTCCAAAACGAAGATTCGAAGCGATCGTTCCGGAAAATAATACACCTTTCTGTGGAACGAAACCGATCTCGTCACGAAGATCAGACATCGTAATGTTTCGGATATCTTTTCCGTCGAGTGTGATACTTCCGTCTGTCACATCATATAAACGCGGGATCAGATTGACCAGTGTGGATTTGCCACATCCGGTGCTTCCAATGATCGCAGTGGTCTGTCCCGGTTCTGCTGTAAAATCAATGTCATGAAGCACATCTTCCTCCGCACCCGGATATTTGAAATTCACATGGGAGAATTTCACAACTCCATTGTGTGTTGTCACTTTTTCCGGCTCTTTTGCGTCATGGATCGAGGATTCTGTCTGAATGACCTCATCAATACGGTCTGCTGCAACGGCTGCACGAGGAAGCATGATCGACATCATCGTGAGCATTAAGAATGACATAACGATCATCATCGAATAAGTGATAAACGCTGTCATTGCGCCGACCTGCATCGTTCCTGCATCAATTTTGTGGGCACCCACCCAAACGATACCAACGGAAAGAACATTCATGATCATCATCATTCCCGGCATCATAAAAGTCATGACACGGTTGGTAAACAGCATTGTTTTTGTCAGGTCTTTGTTTGCCACATCAAAACGTTCTTCCTCTTTTTTCTCCCTGCCGAAAGCACGGATGACCGAAAGACCGGTCAGAATCTCTCTGGATACCAGATTGATATTATCCACCAGCTTCTGCATCAACTGGAACTTTGGCATGGCAACTGCCATCAGCACCATCACATAACCAAGGATCACAAGGATCGCAAGGACAATGATCCATCCCATTCCGGCTCCGGTCTGCACGACTTTTAACACACCGCCAATGCCTAAGATCGGTGCATACGCTACCATACGAAGCAGCATAACCGAAACCATCTGGATCTGCTGGATATCATTCGTGCTTCTTGTAATCAGGGAAGCTGTGGAAAATTTATCCATCTCCGCATTAGAAAATCCAACAACCTGTTTAAATACTTTCTCTCTTAATGTTCTTCCGATGCCTGCACCGACACGGGAGGCAAAGAAGCCCACTAAAACCGTCACGATTCCGATCATCAGCGCCATGCCGACCATTTTCAGTCCGGCTGTGACAAGATAACTTTTCTGAATCTTTTCCACGTCAATTCCTGCCGCTTTATCGCAGGATACCGCATAGGCTGCGCCCATGGATTTCACAAGGGAACTTCCCATTGTATCAATGGTCTCTTCCATGCTGTCTCTCATGGAAAGTAAGGTGTCTTTTTCCAGAGTACCGGCATCTGCCCCGGTCGGTTTTGCAACATGCTCTTTTACTGCAGAGTCTTCCATCGCACTCATCTGATAATTCATAATGAGCGGAACTGCCAGTGTGTCATCGATCTCGTTTAATTCTGATCTGGATGTCACCTGCAGCCGGTAAATATCACCGTCTTTCTCATAGATACTCTCCCAGAGATCTGCCTCCTCATCCGTCATGAATAACTCTGCCGTTTCAAACTCATCCGCAGTCAATGCCTCCGGCACTACATGTTCCACACCATAGTTCTGGATACCAACATCAATGATATCCGATGTGTAAGACGGTAGTGACAGATCACACCATGCCTGCACAAAGAGTAACGCAATGATAATCACAATTGATTTCCAATATGGAATCATATTTTTAAAAATCTTACTCATGTTCCCTTTCCTTTCTTCTGCCTTGCCCTTTTCTAGCTTCAATCTCTTTTTCCGCAATATGATAAATGTTATCCAAATAAGAAATCAGGTGTTTCATATCTGCCTCATCCACCTGTGACATCACAGATTTGCCGAAGTCCGCCATGATCTGCCTTGCTTCCTCTGTCAGACGTTCTCCCTCTGCAGTCAGTTCCACATACGTATTCCGTCTGTCATTTTTATTGATATTCCGCTCCACATATCCGCGCTCTTCTAACCCTTTTAAAGTTCTGGAAATCGCGGATGGAAGCATTTTCGCTCTGGATGCAAGTTCCGAAATGGTAATCTTTCCATTCTCCCCTTTATCCATAATCGTACACATTACGAAAAAATCTGTCCTGTTGATCATCGGAAACATCTCCGCAAATTTCAGCTTGCGGAACTGATTCATCGCGCGGAACAGTTCTTCATATAATTTATCCATAATTCACTCACCACCTGCTATTATTTAACATTGTTATATATTGCATGTGTCAAATAATAACACCGGCAAATATCTATGTCAAGAAATTTGCCGGTGTTTCCATTTATTTTCTCTTTTGTTTATACTTATTTAATAATTTTATGCATTTTCTCCAAAATATCAGCCACCTCATGCATCTCCATCTGACCTGGTGCACTCGCTTTTTTGTGTGCCGCAAAAGTGACCGCTGCGCCAAAACTCTCGCCGCACAGCCTGCTGATCATCCCCATCTTTCCCCTGGACATTGTAATGACCGGCGTGTCCGGATTCTCTTCCTTGAACTCATACGTCACAGATAACAGTTTTAAAACATCCTCCATATTCTGTGGCATAACTGCAAGTTTTACAATATCTGCACCTCCTGCACACATCTGTTCTAACAGCATCTTCATAACTTCTCTGTCCGGCGTCTCATAAAAATCATGGTGGGAGGCAATGACTTTCAAGCCCTGTTTATGAAGCTTTCTGATTTTTCTTGCCGGATGCTCCTCCTCAAAAAATTCCAGATCAAGCAAATCCACGCATCCTGACTCTGCCGCAAGATCATGAAGGTCGTTCAGTTCATCCGGTGCGAGTTCTCCCATGCCGCCCTGTTTTTTGGTTCGGAATGTATATAAGAAAATCTTCTCTTTCATGCACTCTGCCGCAGCCGCAAACACTTCGCGCACTGCGTTGTAATTCTTATAATCCACGAAAGTATCTATACGCCATTCCACTATATCTGCTTCACTTTTTGCAAGTGTCCGTAATTCGTCTATGATCTCTTCTTTATTACTTTCCATAACCGGAACGCATAAAAGTGGTTTTCCTGTTCCAATTGTTTTTCCCTTAATCTCCATATGCCTGTCCTGCTCCTTTTTTATCCATCCTAAACCGGATTTGCGAAACTCTGCCTGATTTATTGTTCCACGATCATTTCTATTTTAAAACACCAGACTCTAATATTCAATGCATGCAATATAAATAGTATTCATGGAGGCTATAAAAAATTGGAACATCTGTGAATTTGACAATTTATTCACAATCTATTAGAATGACTGTTAATATAACCTACTAAAGGAGAGTTTCACATGAGTTTCACATTTTTAAACGAATTACCTTCTCCTGCCCAGATCCAAGAAAGATATCCTCTGTCAGAGAAATTGCAGGAGTTAAAAAAACAGCGTGACGCAGAGATCAGCAATGTGATCAAAGGTCTTGACAACCGTTTTCTTGTCATCATCGGACCTTGTTCTGCAGACAACGAAGATTCTGTATGCGATTATGTCAGCCGTCTCACTTCCATCCAGGAAGATGTCAAAGACAAGCTGATCATCATCCCGCGTGTGTATACAAATAAACCACGTACCACCGGTGAAGGCTACAAGGGAATCGCTTCCCAGCCTGACCCTGAAAAAGCACCGGATATGGTGGAAGGTCTGATCGCCATGCGCAAAATGCACATCCGTGCAATTGAAGAAAGCGGTCTCACCTGTGCAGACGAAATGCTTTACCCGGAAAACTGGGGATATGTAGAAGACCTGCTCTCCTACGTTGCGATCGGTGCACGTTCGGTTGAAGACCAGCAGCACCGTCTTACCGTCAGCGGTTTTGATGTTACATCCGGAATGAAAAATCCAACCAGCGGCGACTTTGCCGTTATGCTCAACTCCGTTTATGCTGCCCAGCATCCACACCATTTTGTTTACCGTGGCTATGAAGTGGAGACAACCGGAAATCCATTAACCCACGTTGTACTCCGCGGCGCCGTAAGCAAACACGGAAACAGCACGCAGAACTATCATTATGAAGATCTGATCCGTCTCTGTGATATGTATGCCAAAATGGATCTTGTAAACCCGGCTGCCATTATTGATGCAAACCACTCCAATTCCGGCAAGCAGTTCAAAGAACAGATCCGTATTGTTAAGGAAGTTATGCATAACCGTCAGTTATCGCAAGACATCCATAACATGGTAAAAGGTGTGATGATCGAGAGTTATATTGAAGAAGGATCTCAGAAGATCCACGATCATATTTATGGAAAATCTATCACAGATCCTTGCCTTGGATGGGAAGATTCCAAAAAACTGATTTATGATATTGCGGAGATGTGTAAATAAAACATCGCTTTTTATTTTGTTCTATAGTAAAAAAGTCTGCCGACAGGTACTACCTGCCAGCAGACTTTTTTCATGCACCATACAGTGCTCATTTTTCATTACAGATCTGATGAAGATTATTCCGCACGGGACATAGCTTCTTCGTAATCTTTTGTGCCTTTCCAGATCTCATCTTTGTAAGGATTCTTCTTTAACTTCATAGAACGTTTGATGATCGCAGCGAATACAACAACGTTGACTACAATTGAAAGAACAGAGATCACACCCTGTGCTGTAGGATCTACTGCTGTTGGATGTGTAGCTGCATCCATGAATCCATCTGCGTAGAGCCTTGGGATAACTGCGAATTTACCCTGATCCTGGAATAATGGGAATACCTGGGCAAACATACACCATAATGCTAATGTGTTAGCACGGTTCTGAATCCAGCCACCTTTGTTCCAGAATGCTGCAGCAAATGTAGGTGCAAGTAATAATGCAACACCACAATACCAGGAATGAGTCGGAAGGTTTAAGTAAGTATACTGGAAGTTCCATACATCATAAGCTAAGATGAACATCCATGTCATATCCGGCCATAACATATCATCTTTTTTCTTAGATGAGTAGATTCCCCACCAGCCTGTCATACATAAGATATTGATAATACCTGCAAGACCGTTGAGAACGTTCCACCATCCACCATATAACCATACGCCTTCAGATGATAACCACCAGCTTGTTCCTGTCTCTGCAAGTGCATGTGCACCTCTGATTGCAGATTCGAAATCGCTGCATACTGCGATCAAAATGTTGATTGCTACGATGACAAATGGGAAAGCCTTAAACCACTGTGTTTTACCAATACCCCATTTGTATTTGAGCATCATAAAACCAATACATCCAGCTGTAGCTGCATATAACTTCGCATAGTGGAACCAGCTTGTCATATGTACATATGTATTGTTATTAAGTGCCCATTCAGCTCCCGCTGC